>ULNH01051696.1_pt1 | contig 69698 bp, 95 predicted proteins | sample 1951871 | NCBI WGS metagenome assembly ULNH01 (sample SAMEA4835572, study PRJEB28245) | human gut metagenome | biome: gut microbiome; material: fecal sample | place: Denmark | collected 2008 | reverse complement strand
AACGCGAACCGCTGCCGCTACCGCCGGAGAATGGATTGAAGCCAGTAAGCGCCATTCCAACTATCGTTTCGTCTGGAAGCTCCGGCATCAATGCTTTCAAGCCCCTATACCTATTGTTAAACTCGGCTTGATTTTTATAATCGAACAAAGCTCTTGCGTTCTGACCGCGGATGTTAGCCATCTCAATGTCACGCTCGTGCTGCGCTTCTGCGTTCTTTTCTTTGTTTGCCTCGTTGTACATATCCCTGATGGTCGGCACGCCTGCAACTGCGGCGGCAGCAAGTTGAGAATTATATTTTGCCATTCGCGGCACCAGCGACTGCGCACCTGCGTAATCGCCAGCACGCACTCTGTCGTTATACGCACTGTTATAAAAATTAAACAGCTCGTCGTTTACGCTCTTTTCTTTTGCATCCAGCACAGGGTCAAGCTGTTCCATAATTGCTTCACGCTGGCTTAACGGTCTGCCGTCAGCAATCAGGCGGTCCATAATCTGCTGTCGGGTCTGCGTTTTATTAAACCCTGCCAAAGCATTAATGCGCTGCAACCCCTGCTCTGCCGCTGTTGCAATACTGCGCGCTTCTGCTGCATCGCCATCTGGGTTAGGACTATTAGAATACTTATTCACAAAGTAACCAAGCGTGTCCTGCTTAATCTGCTCTCTGGTAGGTCCTTGCTGTCCAAGCCTGCGTTGTTCGCTGTCATGGATATTCTGCGCTGCCTGATTTGCCTCTCCAACTGAATTATACCTCCCCAAATTCTGCCCGGTGCGACGGTATAACTCAACGGCTTGGTCCATATTCAAATCTTCGCCGTTCTGCCCTATGGTCGGGATAAGAACCTCTTTGCCGTTTTCGTTTATAGATGCAGAGCGAACAGTAGAAGCACTACCATCATCGTTCATGCGAATTGGACGTTGCGTCAAATCTATATTGCCAGCACTATTCATAACAATGCCGTTGTTACCCAACACATTTCGAGCAGCTTCCGCCCTATAATCTCGTTCTGGGTAAGGATTATTGCGCTCGGCTAAAGCCCCTGAGCTTATTGCTGAATTATACAGTTCGTCAGATGCAGGCTCAGCCGTACCTTGGGGTTGCGCGTTGTCGGTGTTGCCAATGTTGTCGATAATTTCTTGTCCGGCTTCTATGCCTTTATCAACGCCGCGCTGCTCATAAGCACGGTTATAGCCTTGTGCAAGCAAATAACCAAGCCCAAACCAAGGGTCGTTTTGGTTTATATTTGCCAGTTGATTCATCGGGATTCTTCCGTATATGGTTTCAAATGTTCCTCTCGGCATCAGCTTCACCTCACCATTCGTCCGTTGCACCTTTAGCTACGAAGCCGTTTGCATAATATGCTTCGCCGCTGGCAAGTTTCAAGTCATATACCTTGCGCTCGCCGCTGTAAACTATTCCGCGTACCCTACCGGCGTTTTTAAGTTCTGTGCCTATGCGGAGCATAGATACCTCTACAAAATCACCGTCAGCAGTCAAAAGCGGCTGCGTCAGCGTGGTGCTTACATAGTTTTTCTTGCCTTTTGCGGCGTCGCAAACAACTACATAAACATCGCTGTATACTGGCACAAGTGCATCGTAAACTTCGGTTTCCTTGTCGTCGCTGTCCTCGCTGTACGCCATAACTTTATCGCCCGGTTTAATGTGTCGAATAAACTTTTCGCCGTCCGGGGTCTTAACTTTCGTGTCCTCACTAAAACAAAACAACCCTGCGTTGCCCGCAAGGCCAGTTAAAATACCACCGAAAAGTCCTCCACTTCCGCTGTTTTGTACAGTGCTTGTAGTTGTACCCCTGCCGCCAACTGCTGCAAGAGCGCTGTTCGTTGCACTGCCAAGGCCCAACGACATGTTCCAAGCGTTCATCGCTGGTGTCTGTGCCGCTTCCTGTGCCGCTGCGGAGTTGGCAATGTTCTGCCCGGCGAGAGTTGCCTGTTGGCCATACAAGCCATTCAAGGTGCTGACATTGTTAAGATACTGCTGTGCCATCGTGTCGCTGACGTTCTTGCTAATATCGTTCATGGCCTGCGTAGTTACGCTGGAACTTAACACGCCGCGCCCAGCAAGGCTGCTCAGTGCATTACCCATCGTATTTTCTACGCCGCTGCTAATAGCGTCGGTCATGTTCTGTACATAACCATCCGGCAACTTGCCCTGCGTCAAATCTGCAACGCCCTGCTGTGCCGCCGATGTCTGTTGCTGAGCCTGTTCCAGCAAGGTTTTGTAGTCAACCTGCGTGTCGCCAAGGCTCTCAAAAAACATATTGGCAGCACTGTCATTCAACTTCTGCGCATTAGGCATAACGTATTCAGCGTAGTCTGCCGACAAGCCCATCAGCTTACGTTCTTCTGCTGTTGGCTGGTAACTTTGCACGGTAGTGTTGCTGCCACCACCTTTTTTGTGTAGCTGTAAAATCAGCTCAAACATTCTTTCAGCACCTCATCTTCCCTTAAAAATTCTTCAATGGTTGCTGCTGCTTTGCGCTGGCAGTAATGTGTAACCCAGTATTCCGGCAGGCCATTTTCCTGCACATCCTTATGGGTAATCATCACGGCCCTGCCGGTACTGTCTTGGCACAAAAAACGGCACTGCCCATCTTTACACTGTTCATCCAAAATTTCCCAACCAAAGCCTCTAATATACGGCCTTATTGGGCGAGTGCAAATAGTGCAAACAGCGTCAAGGCCCATCGGTACCGCAAAGGTAAGCTCTGCATAATCGCGCCAAAATTTACCATCCCCGCACACTTGGTACACAACCATAAGCCGCGTTTTTAAATCGGGCTTCATACTTGCAAACCCGCGCTCTGCCATATAAAAAAGACGATAACCTTCTGGCAAGCCAAAGTTATCGCCTGTTTTTTCTTCGTAAATTTTAATCCATTCTTTCAAACTATGTGCTTTCGGCATACTTTTTACCTCACAGCTCCGCCATATCAAGGTAAATATGGCCTAATTCAAATCTTGTGTTGCTTTCGACTGTAACATCAACCGCGTCACAGCTATGGTTGCAACGTACCTTGCGCCTGCTGTTGGCTGGCATTGTTACATTAAGCCTGTCGCCAATTTTAAAGCTTACGTTCCCGGCATGGTCGCTGGTAAATTTTGTGTCTATGGCTTTTACAAGCATTTCATCACTGCCTAAAACTTCACGCGGTTTTATCAAATAATCTATTGGTTCACCGTCGTCGGTCGTTGCTTCTTCTGTCCAACGGTAAATTTTGTTGCCTGCTGCTATAAAAAGGTCGTCTTTTGTTTCAAGGATATAGTTTACATCTACCCCGAAACGTAAAACCGTAGCCGCCCCCAGCCCATAGTTATATGCAATAAAATATTTCTTGTCTGCCGTCGGGCGTATTAAAAGCATTTTATGGCGGCGCAAATTATACATTTCCGGCTCATACATATTGTTCGTTAAAAGCCTGTTGAATTTATCTCCGATGTCATTAGCAGCAATGTTGCCATAATCCTGTGTTGCTGATAAAGTCTTTAAACCGCGCAAGGATAAAAACACAATTTGATTGCCGATATTTGTTGCCGCCATGCCCGGTGTGAAGTCGCCAGTCAGGTCAGTAAAGTTGGCCACGTTGTAAACAACCCATGTATCGACGCTTTTATCACCCATAAACTGGTAAGCCGTGCCGTTGGATTTGAAAACGATAATATCTGTTGCAAGCGGCACAATATCAGTAATATCGCCGCTATCGTCGCTGCCAATGTCCAGCCACAAACTCATCGAAGTGTCGTTGGTGTTCTCCACCCACGCTTGGTCGCTCGAAGCGTCGCCTACCGCGCTGTAAGTAATTCTGTCGCTGCCGCTGCGCGTAACCATCAGCCGCCCCCAACGGTAAAACAGGTTGTCGCATACCGGCGCGTCAGTAATCATTTGCAGCTTTGTTTCGAGTACCCCATAGTCATAAAATTGCAAATGTTCGCCGCTTGCCACGAACAGCTTGTCCTTAAACTTACAGCATTTCGGCTTTTTCGTGCCTGTTACTTTATCCAAATAACTGCGGCTTGTTTCTGTATCGCCTAAGACAACTACATAACAATCGCGGTTTTCCAAAAACACAAACACTTGGTTCGTGTCAATATCGTAAAACAGTGCGTTAATATTGTTGTCAAACTGGCTTATTTGCGCAAGGCCTCCGCGGCCGCACAAACGATAACTGTCTTTTTCATAAATAAAATTTTCGCACTCCTGCATTTCGTTTTCTGCAATCTGGTCCGGCGGCACCGCTACATTAATACCACCAGACAGCGGCGCAAAAGCGACTTTCTGCACTTGATGTTTATTGCTTCTAAGCACCTTATCACCTGCCTGTTAAAATATTTCAGCTCCAACCTGTCTAAATTAAAGGCAGGTATTTTTAATTTGGTTACTAACTGTAATCAAAGTAAAAATTTTGGAGTGTGATGTAATTTATGAAAATCAAAAAATTGCCCAACGGCTTTGGGAGCATTGTCTACCTTGGCGCAAACCGCCGCAAACCATGGGCAGCCCGCAAAAGTATTAATGGCAAGTACAAATACCTCGGCTACTTCAAAACCTACGAGGACGCTTTTATATTTCTTCTGAAATACAATAAAAAGCAAGGCTTGACCAGTTTTGCCGAGGAACTTACATTTGCCGAAGTTTATAAACTCGAAATGGAAGAACACAGCCCCAAAATAGATGCCGACACTGTAAACGGCTACCGCACCAGCTTTAATTACTGTACTGTTCTGCATGATAAACCGTTTTGCCAGCTTACAATTTTTGACTTGCAGGGCGTTATCCGCGCACTGTCAAAACGCGGCATTGGTCAGCCATCTCAAAAGAAAGTGCGCCAGCTTTTCCATAACATGTATAAATTTGCCATCAAATACGGAATTGTCCGCATTACCGACGACATCAGCCGCTTTGTCGATATAGATAAGCACAAGCCTAAATACATCAAAAAGCCTTTTAATATGCGCCAGCTCAACAGAGTTCGCAAAATTGCCGATGATAACACTCACCCGCTTTCTGACTGGGCCAAAACCGTCGTTATGATGTGTTATGCTGGCACAAGACCGGGCAATCAAAAAGGCGGATGTCAAAATGCGCTCTCGCTTTTTTATGGTGCGCGATAGTAAAACTTCCGCCGGTCAAAACCGTATGGTTCCAATTTCTAAAAAAACACTTGCTTATTTTGACCACTGGCTTGCTACGCCCGGCAAAACTCTTATTGCCGATGAAGAAGGTAAGCCATATACCTACAAGCGTTTCCTTAATTCTTTCAAAAAAACAATGGCGGAAACACGCTGCGTTCACAAGCCTCACGAATGCCGCCATACCTGCGCGACATGGCTTGACGATAAAGGCGCAAACAAGCTGTCCATCAAAAGAATTTTAGGCCATGCTTCGCAAGATGTTACCGACGGAGTGTACACTCACAAAGACTTGCGCCAACTCAAAAAAGCTATTGACATGTTGTGATGTGTAACTATTTTGTAACTAATTGATTTTCTATAATGCCGCTAACCCCAGTCAGGAAGCGGCTTTTCATGTAACTGTTTTGTAACTGCTTTTGAAATTATCCCAAAACAGCGCCCAAGCCAGTTATTATGCGGTTTCCGGCGGTAAGTAAGGTTTTAATTCTTCTGCCGAAGGGCAGTTTATAATTTTAACCTTAACTTTTTCAAATCCGGCGTAAGCCGCATACTGCTGCTGTTTGGCAACTGTTCCTGCTTCCATCATCTGATTTCGTGTTACTTGCAAAAACGACTTTTGCGTCAGGTCATTTATATTCGTGTAGACTCTGTACATAGTAACATCATCTTCCATCAGCGTCAGAGCAACCTGCCAGTTGTTTTGGTCCTCCGGCCCAGCGTCAAAACCATAGCCACTGCCGTCGTTAATCCAAGCAATAGCGTGTTTCTGTGCTTCGTAAAGCTGGTACTGATAATTCAGCGCCTGCTCTTTAAGTTCGTCCAGCGTCGGCGGCACATACTCGCGTTCTTCTTTGGCTGCGATAAACGCCGCAATGCCGTTGATATTATCTTCAAACTGGCTGTCCGGGTAACTTAAAAAGTCATCTCCAACAACACAGCATTTTTGCTGGTCGTCGTAGATGACTTTGGTAAGAGTAATTGTTTCGTTGTCTTTTTGATAACTCAGGCTGCCACCGTCCTGCACAAAGTTTTCGCAGGTGTCGGTGTACTGCTGATTTTCATTTATAATCAAAACTTGGTTATTTAAAATTTGAAAACACTTCATGTATCTTCTCCTTTCAAAATCTGTCGAAGAATTGCCTAATCATGCTCATACAGGAAGCCTTGCGAATGCAGGCAATCATACTCACGGCATTATGCTTCCACGCGGCGATACAAATTATTCAAATGGCAATAGTAACTCAACTATTTGGGGTCCTAACAACAACAAAGAATGGTATACAAAAGCCGCAGGTAGTCATACACACAATCTAACTATAAGTAGCACGGGTAGCAACAAGGCACACAATAACATTCCTCCGTTTTACGTTTGTTATATGTGGCGTAGAACCGCGTAACTGTCGAAGAAATGCCCTCGCATAATCACAATGCGACAAGCGATACAACTGGCTCGCACTCTCACTCTTACTCTGTTGTTGGTGTTAGAGCCGGTTATGACGCTGGTAATAGATATGGGTCAACCAATGGCACTACGGGCGTGGCTGGCTCACACAACCATACAATTACCGTTTCCGACACAGGCAGCGGAACTGCTCACAACAATATTCAACCATATATCGCCTGTTATATGTGGAAGCGAACTGCTTAATTAGCTGTCGATGAAATGCCGGTTCATACCCATAAAATAACAGCTTCATCGGTTACAACCGGCAATCACAATCACACATGGTATAGTGGACAATACGGCTCATCTCAGTACAGTGCGGCAACAGATGCCAACGGTGTTGGCAAAGACGGCGTTAAACACATTACAATGAACGCTGGCAGCCACAGCCACTCTGTTACGGCAAGTGCAGCTAACACTGGAGGCAACAAAGCTCACCAAAATATGCCACCATTTTTGTCTGTTTATTGTTGGAAAAGAGTAAGTTAAAACTGTCGAAGAAATGCCCGCGCACAACCATAGTAGCACGGCAAGTACAACCAACATTTACGGTTACTTCCCTGCTGATACGCGAGATTATCACCGTACCGTTTATGGCGGTGTATTTTCTCAAACGTATTTAGGCAAACAAGCCAATGGCAGCGATGGTAACAGTTTTACTTACAGGTACAACTTAAATGCTAATGTTTTACCTTCGCTTACAGTATCAAACAAAGGCGGCGGCGTAGCGCATAACATAATTCAACCCTACATCAGTGTTTATATATGGAAACGTATTAGCTAACCCTTTTCCAGATGTAAATAGCTATGTACGGTGGATAATTATTGTGCGCTTTATCAGCCCCGCTGTTACTTAAACTTAAAGTATGAGTATGCGATACGTTGAACGCTACACGATAATTACAGGAGCCGTCTTTTGATAGCATTGAAATTTTACCACCACTGGTTTGAGTGCTGACGATGCCGGAGCCTTGGCCACCGCTTCCATCGTTCCAATATCCAATGCCGGATAGATAGCCTGTGAGGCTGGCTGATGTAGCTGATAATATGTGTCCGTGGCTGGGCAATTCATCGACAGTGAGTGTATGGGTAGCCTCGCCACCAGTAGAACCAGCCGTGTATGTCGTTCCCCAACTGCTCGCTCCTTCCGGGATAAGTACGCGCCCAGCGGGCATTTTCTCCCAAGTGCCGCCGAACAAACTACCGGGATTTGAGGAATTTACGCTCATATAAATAGAACCTACTGGGTAAATCATATCCAGCAGGTCCAGTTTGGTCAGTTTGGGCACTTCGGCCCACTCGCCATTACCTTTTAAAAATTTTTCGCGGTCTGTTATTCCCGGCGCTTTTACTAAGCCCGCTACGCCAGCAGCGCTTGTAGTTGCGCCAGTGTATACCGGCACACTCTTTAAATAAGTTGTGTTAATCGGGTTGCCATCGCCATCAAATACGGCTTTGTTAGCCTTTGGCACCGTAATCTCGGCTCCGCTATAATCGTAAATCTGTTTCCATGTTGCAAGGTCGGCTTGCAGTTGGTATACCTTGCTTTGGTCTGTGCGGTTGCATTTCATGCCCGCATAAAGGTTATTTGTCGGAAATGCCGTACCGCTAAAATCAGTGATAATGCTTTCCATATTGTCATTAATCGTTTGCCTGTCATCGCTGATTAAGCCAGACGGCAATAAAGGATTATAGTCTTGCATTTCGTCACCTCACAAAACTAAATGTTTATTTTATTAAATTGGACTATTGGAGAATTGCCTGCTCACACGCACGAACGTGGGACGATGAACATTACAGGCACAATTATAAAATCTTCAATTTCAGGATATGTAGACGGCGCACCTATGAGCGGCACAGGCGCTTTTACAACACTAAAAGGCAACCAATGGTTCAACGGTCCAAGTAATGGCGCTGAAAAGAACGGAAATTACGGTGCAAGTTTCGACGCATCTAAAACTTGGACGGGCGAAACTTCAAGCGTTGGCGGCAATGCTGCTCATAGCCTTATGCAGCCGTTTTTAAGCGTTTTTATGTGGCGTAGGACTAACTGACCCTTTTCCACAAGAAAACTGCTATATAGGGCTGTATATTGTTGTGGGCGTTATCAGAACCAACTTCGGAAGTGGCACCTGTCCAAGATTTTGAAGCGTCAAGTCGAAAGTTTTGAATTAACGTACCTGAGCCGCCTGCATTGTTATAACCAGCGCCTTGGTGCCATGTGTCTGCTATAAATGCACCTTTTGCGGTTGAGTTTTCTTCTCCATAACCACTTGCAACGTATGACACTGAGCCGGTTATATTCATTGTGCCGCGAGTGTGAGTATGGGACGGTAACTCTCCAATAGTTACGCAAACAGCTCTCCAATAGGTCGTTATGCCGTCCTTTGAAACATATAAACGCTAATAAAAGGTTGCATTATATTATGAGCTTCTGACGAACCGTTGTCTTGAACGTATCGTACTGAGTCGATTAAACGGTCTATAAAATACGGACCGTCTGTTCCAGACGTTGCGCTTCCGCTATCAAGTACAACTTGTGGCGGAAGGTTTTGGTTTGCTTCATTCCTCTGGTTTGCGGCAGCCCACAGTAAAACATTTGGAGTTACCCAATGGTTGTGACTGGGTAACTCTCCAATAGCCATTACGATACACGCTTAAACAGATAAACGGATAAGTAAGGCGGCATATTATTGTGGGCGCTTCCTCCGCCGGTATAACCAGTTGTTATACGGTTTGCGGTTTTCTTTCCTGTGTTTAAATCTTGTAAATTAGCGCCATCAAGAGAGCCGCTATCCCAGCCAAAAATATAAACGCCGTCAATATCAAGACCAACATGGCGATGAGCAGGCAATTCTCCAATAGCTATGCGGTGCGTTTAAAAAGATACACTGCAAGATATGGGGGCATATTGTTGTGGGGCTGACCGTCCCCAGCGGGTGTCGTGCTATAAGTCATTCGATTTGTCGATTGATTATCATGTATACAAATTATTGAAGTTTGTGTAATGTCTCGTTCGTTAAATAAACGAGGTGGCATAACTATTTGATGGTTGTGCGCAGGTAACTCACCAATAGTGAGTGTATGTGTCGCTTCGCCGCCGGTGCTTCCTGCGGCATAAGTAGTGCCCCACGTCGATGTGCCTTGCGCTAAAAGTACACGTCCGGCGGGCAGTGCTTCCCATGTTCCGCCGAAAAGCGTACCGGGATTTGTAGATACCGTTGAAGCATAAATGCTGCCGACTGGGTACATTTTAAGCATCAGCGCCGATATTACAGCGTCCGTCAACCCTGCGGCAGTAGCTGCATTAGTCGCGGTTGTGGCGTGGTCGGCATTGGTAGCATGTGCAACGCTGTCGGGTATTTCCGGCAGCCACGTTGTTAAGTCGCCCTGCAAGCGGTACAGCTTCTGTTCATCCGTTCTAAAACAGGTCATAAACGCAAACAAATTTGTAGTCGGAAATGCAGGACCAGCAAAATCGCTGGCAATAGATTTTAAAGAATCATTTATAACTTCCGGGGCCTCGGCCACCAGAGTATCGTCAGATAACAAACCAAAACTTTGCATTTTTTCACCTCTCAATATCCTGTGGCCTGCCAAGTAATAAGCCCGGTCACAAGCTGTCCGGCGTCATTTACAAGCTGTACCTCAAAGCCCGTCTTATCCATGCTGGTAATATATGGCGTCACAACACCGTCACCTGTATTGCCGCCGCGTAAGTTTACGTTTACTTCCGGCACGATATAAAACTGCTTGGTAAAGTTAATTCTTGTCGGCGCAGCAGTATCAGTAATGTTGGCCGTGCCTCTGTCTTGTGTGTCGGGTATATCAACGTGCATAATCACATTGCTTACCGAAGGCTTGGTCTGCGCGGCAATCGCATTAATTACAATGCGTACCAGCGCGTCCTGATATTCGTATTCACCTACTTTGAAGTCCATAAACGGCGTATAACCCGGCGCAGTCTGTGTCGCTTCATTAAACTCATCAAGGCTCATATCGCCTTCTGTTATGGCAATGTTGCTTATTACCCCGCCACAGGCTTGCAAAAATGCGTCATACAGCGCGGCGTTGTCCTTCTTCAACAACTCCATTGCCTTCATAACTTCATCGCTTACAGCAGCATTTTCCATAAAATCGCGGCGGAATAAAGCCGTTCTTTCAAAAGCGTCTGTAATTGCCGTTTCTTCCGCCTTCGCAAGCGCTATGGTTTTTTGCGGTATAACCTCGTCAGCGTCTACCGCTTCAAAAAACCATTTTTTCAGTTTTCTGCTTGTTTCATCAGATAGTGCTGCGGCTTCTTTAAAGTCCAATTTGAATTTAGCCGAACGCGTCATTATATCGGCCACGTTCAAAAGTTCCGTCGGCACTTTGCGCACATTGCGCAGCACCTTTCTTTCAGCAACGCCGAATTTTTCAGCAACGCCTCGCGTCAATAACTTCTGGGGCGTATCGCTGACGGCTAAGTTTTCGCCAAAGTTCAGCTTAAATTGAATATAATCCCAATAGCTTTCGGTAACGGCAGCAGTTTCGCTAATTGCTTTTTCAGCCGTTTTGCTGTGTTGTTCTGCAATCACTGCTGCTTCTTTTTTCTTTATTTTCGATGTTTTGGTCGCCGTATCAGTCAAAGCAGTTTCTTCTTCGACATCAACCGTAAACACCGTCATGCCCGCCATGTTCCATGTTTTAGTAAACTGCTCCCATGTTAAAGGGCAATTTTGCCACGAATAGTTTTGCAGGTCATAGCTGTTAAAAGTATTCTCATAGGCGCTAAACGGCTGCGTTAAATCGCCCAATTTAAGCGAGCCGTTATTAAAATCTAAATTTTCACTTATCTGTACGCCCATGTCATATCACCTGTCAGCTTAAAGTAAACTGGAAGTTAAGAGTTACCGTATCGTCAGCGGCCTTGTTTACAACCGCAAAAGTAACACGGTCAATAAAAGTGCCTCCGCTTGCAGCGTTACAAACACCAGCTTCGGTAATTGCGCCAGTTGCTTCGCCGGGGTTAAAAGTAGTAGTGAAAGTAAAAATTTTCGTGCCGGGGGTATGCTGATAGTTTGCCGCCTTGCGCGAAAGTTCAGTTACAAGCGCGGTTTGCGTAGCAGCTACCTCGGTGGTGCCTGTGCCAACCGCGATATGGCTCATAACATTCGGACGGCTGGCACTTTTCCCGATAGCGTCAGCAATAAAGTCAAAACCTGCATTTAAAATCAAATTATCTTTACGGCGCACACTTACGCTTCCGTCAGCCTTGCGGTGAATAATCTCCAAAGCCCCTTTAATGTGCGCAAATTCTTTTACGCCGTTTTTGTTTTCTTCCATATTTTTCACCTCATAAAAATAGCCGGTAATTAACCGGCTTAAATAATTACAGGGTACGCGGCCAGCTTATTCAAAATTCCAAGCGGCTCCGCGTCAGTCTGTGCGTATTCGGTTTGATTTTTGTTCAAATAGTTTATATACAGGCACCTTGCGTTGTTGCCCTGACTGATTCCAAACGTAAAATATGCCATGCCGCTAACAGTAAAACTAAACGGCACCCACAATTCTTTTCCGTCGCTTGAAAACAGGTAAAAACTTTTCAAGCGCTTGTCATAGCCAAGTGAAAGCCACTCGTTATTTTCGTTATACAGGGTTACAAACCGCGTATCGTTTAATTCTTCCGTCAACTTCACAAAGAAGATTAAATTAAATGTGCGCTGCATTTTTGAAGCATCGTAGCTAAGCCTTGTAAGAGGCCCTACATAAAGCCCTTGCGCCCAGCGGCCCTGTCTGAAATCATCGGCGTGCTGCGATTCTTCCGGGCTTTCTTCATCCTCTGTTAAAAGGTCGCCGTCAAGCTGTGCATAAAACAGATTGTTTGTACCAACGCCTTTGTAATAAGCAATTTCCTGCCTTATATTGGCACTGTCAACGTCGCCCAAAACACCGGCCCAATGGATATTGGCGTCCTGCCAAGCAACGGTATAATCTTCCCATGTCCATGTGTTGTTGTCCGTTACGCTAAAAGCATTGTATTCCAGCCAGTTGCGGGCCTTGTATTCTTGGTCAAGCTCAACATTAAAAATATACTCGCCGTAAGTAGCGTCCGCATCCAGCGTTACGCCGCTTAACACCGGGTCATAATAAACATTCAGCTTGCTGCCGCTATACGCAGTGTCAGCTTGGTCAAATTCCAAAATAATGTTGCGGCTGATGTCGGTTTCCGTTGTCATAAACTGGTAAGCTGCATTTTTGGAATAGTTACCGTGTTCGTCATAAGCCTTAACCATCAGGTAGTAGTCGCCACGGTTTGGGTACAAGCGGCGGTTTTTATCGTTGGTTGCCGTTCTAAAAAGCTCTGTGCCACGTTCCCAGCTTAACTCACTGCATACTTTTACAACATACTTCACGTTGTAAATGTTTATCGGGTCCCAGTAAAAGTCAAGTTCAGGCCCGTTGCGCTCTACCAGCAAGCCGGTTACATCAGGCAACACCAAATACAGTATGCCCTGCTCACCTTCACCAAACTGGTCAAAAAACGACACCTTAATCTGCTCAACGCCTTTAATATCATCACTGATAATATATACATTGTCATAGGCGGTATACCGCTTATTATCAATATAAACGTAAGCACCAATGCAGTTGTTTGGAATTTCGCTAAAAGTAACCATTGTGCCATCCGCATTGGTGGTAATGGAAATATTAGTCGGCGCGTCCGGCCGTGGCTTGTTATATAAAATTTCTGCCGGGTTGCTGTATAAACCATCTTGATTAAAAGCATACAGATAAACGTGCCCGACAAAAGTAACCGGCATTGCCGTACTGTAATTGTTGACCGTTCTTTCTAAAAGACCGGTTTCTTCTCCAACGTATACATCGGTACGCAGTTCATAAAAAGCAAGACTGGCAATATCGCGGATATGGTCCCATGTAAAGCTGCCGCCGTCCCTTGTAAATGTAAGGGTAAAATTGCGCGGAGTCTGTACTGCGCCGTCCGCCTCGTCGTCAATATCTTCCTGCGTAAAGCCATTGGCAAGGTTTACCTGTTTGGTGCTTTCAGCCAGGTAATCTTTTAACAGGCTCATAACATGCCTGCCGTCGCCCTGTATTACCGCAGGTAAATCCGGCACCTTCAAAGCGGTTGCTTTTTCTTCTTCTGTTGTTTCGGTATCTTCCGCAAAAGTAGAAATATCTCTTTCGCTCACGGCTCTCACCAACTTATCAGGTCATACTCATAGCAGTAGCAATAGCGTTTTGCAGGTCAGTCAATAGGTTAGTGTCCTGCGAAATATCGTACTCATTTTCGTTCAGGGCCAGCATAATCGCGTAGCGCACCACAATTTCATTAATGCTGTCATGGTCATAGGGAAATTCATCTGTCGAATCCTCCAATAGCGCCGGTGTCGCAAAATACCTAAAACGTATATACTCGCTGCCGTCCATAATCTCGGCTTTGCCTGCCGTCATGCGCAGCGGATAAGTGCCTGCTGCCTGCACATAATTTTTCGGCAGCGTGTCGCCGTCATGTACTATAACTTCCTGCGTCATTGCAGGGTAGCGCCCCTGTATTAACAGCGCCGCTATACGCTGCAAGCTGTTATTTAAAAACTCTATGCAGCGTTCGTCGCTGTATTCTTCCGATATATCGTGTCCTGCCGCCCTAATGCGGCTGATGGCTTGCTGTACCGTAATCATTACCAATACCTCCATCCAACGCGGAACGGCATTTTGATTTTTGCATTGCGATAACGCCTGCGCGGGACAAGCTGTGCCACCGCGTCATTTACTGCCTGCATCATTACATCGGTTGATGCGTTATTATTAAGAATCATGCTGCTGACCTTAGCCAGCGAATCTTTAAAAATAACCGGCAGTTCAATAACATCTTCTTCATCTTTAATCTCAGCAATCGCTGCGCGGTAAACAATCTTAAACCCGCGAGCGCCGCTGTACAAACGGTTGCCTACAACCTTATACTGCCACGGCATAGGTGTTCTGATGCTTTCTACTGGTGACATCATTGTGCCATCTTTAAGCACCATAACAGACACCAACGAGATAAAATCCTCCGGCAGTTCAATGCCATCTTCCTTAAAATCATAAAAAGGCAATTTCTCATCTTCCGGCAAATCCTCGTTGGCCGCGGCAACTTCATTATTCATATCTTCTTCGCTGTACGTTACAGCTTTTTCCAAAAAGTCGCTGCTTTGCAGTGCAAGGCTGTTATTGAAATAACGAATGCACTCGTTTACAGCCATTTTGATGTCATAATCCGAGAATCTTATCTCGTTGTTGTCCTTTTCCTTAAAGCGGATAAGCCGCCTTAGCTCTTTGTAGGTAATCATAAAATCAATCCTTTTTACTGGACGAAGAACCATTCCAGTATTTTCTCGGCGTAATAACCTGAAATTCGCGGTGAACCTCAAAGAACTTGCGCACATATTTGGTGTATTCCCCCATATCACCAGCTCGGCGCGCTCTCTTTGCCATAATTAACCACGGGTCACACATCCACATTTCTGGCGGAATATAGCCCATCAGGCGCATCTCACCGCTGCCTTCGCCTACCCTGCCGCCGCCAGCTTCGCTTGCCTCTTTTGCAAGCCGCTGTGCAAGCCCGGTATCAAAGGTGTTATAAAGGTGTACTGTACCTTTTTTGTCGTTATCTACCGACATGTACTGTGAAATAAGCATTTTAAATACCCCCATTTCTTTAAGATGCTATATAAAAGTAAAAGCCCCCGATTTTATTTCGGGGGCTTAATTTAGTTAATCAGCGTTTTACGTTGATTAAAGAGCCGGAAGCCTTCGGCTGGGTGCCTTTTAATCCAAGCCAACTTTCAATAAAGAACTCTTTATAGGAGCCTTTAGTGGCAATGCCCGGAACTTCGTGGGTTCTCTCGAACCATTTGAGGTCCCAATACTGCATATCCATGAAGTCTACGCGGTTATCCGGGTAAAGTCTGTGGGATTTTGCAGTGATTACACCGAAGTCGGTTTCAAGGGTGTCGGCAACAAGGTCCAGTTTGCGGTCTTTGCCCATGCCACGGTTAATCTGGGTGGTTGCAGTTACGATGCTGGAGAAACGACGTTTCTTAGCAGGACTCATAACAGCAAGGGTCGGGTTGCCGCCGCGGTTGAAGCACATCTGCATTACATTGTTAATGTCGTCAAGGGTAAAGTCGGCGGTGCCGCCCATATCCAGAACGTTGTTTTTAACAATAGCAAGCCCGGTGCCTGCGCTGGTCGGCTTAACCTGATTTGCAGTAATTTTTTCTACTGCGTCTTTCATGGTGTTGTAAATGGTGAATTTAGTATCGCCACCTTCATCTTCAAGACGGACATAGTAGATGGTATTGGCTGCAAGGCCGGTCGGCATGGTGGTTGCAGTGAAGTACACGAAATCGCCAGTCTGCAAACCATGCTTGCTGCCCGCGGTAATAACGCCGGTGCCAGTGGTCAAGGTTGCAGTAATGGTCTGGGTTTTCATGAAGTACGGCACGCCGCCGGTCATTGCCGGATTGCTGCCACTTTCTGCGCGAGATACGTCATTGTTTACAAGAGCGTATTCAATGTCGGATGCGTGGCCCAGAAAAGCATTGTGATACTGGCGGGTAAATTCGTCCTGCGGCTCATAGATTTTTTTAACTTTAATCTGCGCAGTGGTTACATAGCCGGAGTTTACGAAGCGCTGGCAATGGTTGTTTGCCATTTCCAAGCTGCCTACCGGCTGGCTTTCATAGTCCTCTTTTTCAAGATGAGCATTGACTTGCGGCGGGCGCAGGCCTTCGGTAGTCCAGCTAAAGTCAAGCGCTACCGCGTCAGCGTCCTCGGAAAATTCGGACAGGTAAAAGGTTTTGTCGGGGTCAATATTCGTAATAATAGACGAATAGTCCTCGGCATGGCCGATTGCTTCTAAGGTATGGGACTGAGAAGTAGACGGCCCAAATTTTCTTGTTACATCTGCTGGCATTTTTTCACCTCTAAAATAAATTGTTTATAACAAAAACCGCTTAATACTCTGGGGGTAAGTATCAGCGGTTTTTATTCGCTTGCATAAATCTTGCAATCCATTGTCTTTTTTCTTTGATGCTGCCGTTTCTTAAAGCGGCATAATCAAACGTAGTTTCTTTTGGCAGCTCTTTACCTTCGCCGGGGCGTTCAACCACAGGCGGTTTAGCCGCCGGTTTTGGTGTGCTGCTCAGGTTGTTGCGTTTCGCGTAATATTCTTTGCGGGTTGCTTCGTAATATTCACGCATCGTAACAGCCTGCTGGTCAGTAATAGTGCCATTTTTAAGCGCAGTAATTGCTTCTTCAACCTTGCGCCCTTCGGCATACGGCAATGTTTTAAAACGTTCCTGCATCATCTGGTCAATGGCATTAAAATGAGGTTCTTTGGCTTTGGCATCAGCAACAAAGTCTACAATGTCTTTGTAGCGGGCCTGCTGCTGCTGTCTTGCCACGCTTTCGGCGTTTGCTCTCTGCTGAATATTGCCGATAAGCTGCTGGCGGTGCCATTCGATGGCGGCATTAATAGCGGCTTCCTCTTTTTCATCACCAAACTCCATGCCGTCATATTGTTCTTCGGTCATACCAAAGTCTTTCAGCGCGCGCGCCTTTGCATCCTCATTCAGTTTTTTGTAAAACTCCTGCATTGCTTTGGCCTGTTCTTCCGGCGAAAGCTGTTTTTGGAGTTGTTCTTTCTGACGGGTTTCTTCCGCCTGTTTTTCTTTAAATGCTTCTACCGCCTGCGCAATGCGGAACTCGGTGTACTGTTTTTGGAACTCCTGCGGCACCCTTCTCTCATCAACATCTCCGGCCGCTAAAGCTGCCGAAAATTCGTTCAGGTCATAAGGTTCAGGTACTGCGCCAACCTCCCCGGCGACTCTATCAATTAGTTCTGCCGTCGGGCTGTTTGCTGGTTCAGGTTCAGCGGCTGGTTCAGCGTTTTGTTCTGCTGCCACCGGCTCTGCGTCAATCTTTTTAACAGTGCGCTTGCCTGTTACCGGGTCTTTTTCAATCACAAAGCGTTTGCCATCGCCTGTATTAGCCGAAGCGACAATATTGTTGTCCGCTGTGCTTTGTGTCTGCCCACTGCCCGCAGGTTCTGCGGATTGTGCGGCAGGCTCTGTACTTCCCTGCGGTTCTGATACCTGCGCAGGTGCCGGTTCAGAAGCAGGCGCACCGCCGCCACCGGCAACCACCGGGGCAGCGTTTACTGCTGTTTCTTCTGGCATAGGTTATTCCTCCTTTTGCAACTCTGCTTTCAGCTTGTTGTAATCTTGTTCTTTTCTTTTGCCTGTCATTGCAGCGTGGTTAAGCATATCGCAGAAGTGCATGGTTAAACGGTAATAACTCTGCATCTCCTGCAAATTTGCGTTTGGTTTAGCCAAAGCCTCCAAGACTTCTTTTTCGGCCTCCTTACGCAGCATTTCGGCATATTTCAGCACGGCTTCCGCGTCCTTGCCGTCAACAACAAGGTTATGCAGAAGTTCGAGCCGTTCTACTTGATTGGCATAAATTTGCTTTTGCCAAAGTTCACTTCTCGGTTTAAGCATTATTTTTCAGTACCTCCGCTTCCGCAATAGCTTTTTCGGTCGTGGTAATACCAAACTGCTGCTGCAAGTATTTAACCTGTGCATCAGGCGGCAAATCTTCGTAATTGATAGTCATGCGCGGTATGGAGTACCTTGCAATGGACAGTTGCAGCGAGTTCTGCAAAGCCTGTGCCTGCGCGGCTGCTGCCGCTTCCTGCGCCTGTCTTGCAGCCTCTTGTGCTTCCGGGCTTTCTGGGTCGATAAGATACTGCCCAACATCGCGCAACCCTAATGCTTCCAAAAGTTTTACCACAAGGTTGTACCAGCTCTTTGCGTTGACAATGCCCTGCTGCGCCAGAATCGGGTAAATCTGGTTCAGAGCAATCATCAGGTACTGAATCTGCGCTTCTTTCGTGCCTGCGCCTTGTCCGACATTAACGATAAGGTCATAGTCAATGTCAAGCTCATCACGGCGGATGCGCACCGTTTCGTTGGTCAGGCGGATAATCTGCTCATCTTCCAGATACTTCTGATTAAGCAAAATCACGAATTTGTAAATCGGAATAAAAAACTTCTCTGCAATAGCGCGGGCAATCATCTTGTTGCGCTTCTCCGAGGCCCCAAGAATCGCTGTAACGCCGGTAGCCGTCTTGTTAAGGCTGTTGCTGTCAAGCCCTTGGTTATATCTCGTGCTGCCGCTCTGCGCCTCAATTTCAGTCTGAGCGTAATTTACAAGTTCCATTGAAATGCTCGAAAGAGGAAGCGACGGCGGTACAAAAATTGCCGGTTCAGGACTGCCCATTGTCGGGATAATTTCCTCGTTGTTCATCAGGGCATCCATGTCCACCTTGGTTTCATCAACAAAGTAACGCGGCGAGTTATTCTTGCCGACGTTAATGATTATCTGACGGATAACGGCTGTTTTTAAATCCTGATGCTGCTCCAAGCTGTCGGCAATGCTGTCGCGGCAAAATACTGTATTCGGGTCATAAATGGCAGAACAAATAAAAAACGGCGGAAATTCAAAATCATTTTCAACCACGCGGACAAGATTGTTGCCTATCGCGTGTACAATCAGATTTTCATAAATTCCGTCGTTGTTATAGTCAACCTGTAAATATGCTTCGTACAGCTCTACCTCTTTGGAGGCATTATCTGAGTCGCTCGGCTTCTTTGTCGGCTCCGTTCTGTCTGGGTCGTTGCGGCGGTCCATAAGCGTTGCCATAGTATCACCGCGCCCATATTCTTCAAGAGCCTTGTCAACATCCTTGTAAATTCCGTCGCGTTCGCGGCGTTTCAGGTAGTCGCCAGTCACAATCTTCCTGTGCGCTACAAACTTGCAGTCCTGAATATCAGGCGCATCCGGCGTATAGCGCAGTTCAGAAACAGGTATCTGTTCAATTACAGGATGATTTGCCTTGACGATAATCTCATCATACTCAATGCGCACAAAATCTTCGGCATCTTCAATGTCTTCGACTTTGGTAATCTCGATTTTATGACTCGCAACACTTTCAATCAGGGCGATAATAGCTTCATCATCATTGCGCAAGTCAAGCATCATTTCCATCGGGCGGCGTTCTTCTTCGCGCTTCCACCAAACTTTTGCAACGCCAAAGTTCTCGGCCAAAGCCAGTTTAAGTTCGGCATGACAGAACTGATAATATGAGTTTTTCTTTTCAAGCTGATACTTTATAAGCTGCTGAATTTTGTTTGCCGTTTCGTCATCATCCACATTTACGCCTTTAACGGACAGCGGGTCGTCAGAGCCGGTAAACGCTTCCATAAGGCCAGCCAAAATCCACTCGCAAGATGTTTTAATATCCTTGCTGCACCAACGGCTGAGTTCCGAAAGGCCGGGAAAGACCTTATCGTAATGCTCCGGCGTGGCGTTATATACGTCGCGGCGGCGCAGAATAATCGGTTCAACAACACTTGTGTAGTGCTTATCAGCTATTTCGCGGCAATTTACAAAGGATTTTTTTATTTTATCTTTTTGTTCCTCGGTTAAAGTATCAAGGCTTAACGGTTTTTCCTTGCTCTCGGCCTGCATTTGCAGCAGTTTTACCGGGTCCGTCATCGGAGCGGCAATATTTACCGGCTGCTGCGGCAAAGTCCCGCCGGTTAATGTGCCAAGAGCCTGTCTGTTAAGCCCAAATTCCGGGTTTGTAGCCTGAAAACCACTGCGCGATACCGCACTTCGGGCCTCGCGCCCTACTACATCGTTTTTTGCGCGTGCTGCTTCAAGCGTATTGTTAATATCTGGCATCTAAACTCTCCTTAAAACCATTCCGCAATGGTTACGCTGCCGCCAGTTACATAAATCTGGTCGGCATTTGTAGTCATTACCGGGATGGTTATTTTTTCGCCTGCCGCAAGCGGGATGCCATTTTCAGCAGACACATCACTGCCGCCAAAATATACCGCGCTGTCGCCGGTATTTGCAATGGTCAAAGTATGGCGCGAGTTCTGCTGTCTGCTGTTCACTGCATCACTGGCCGCAACTTTTGCGCCGCCACTTGCATCTACAACAGAAGTTACCACTCGGCTTACAGGTGCATTAAATTCCATGGCTTTTCCTCCTTTACAACGCTCCGTAACGCTTTGTTTTGCCCTGCTTTCTCATGCGCCTATACAGCATACTCCTGCCAATATTCACAGGATAAGCAAAAGTCAGACAAAACGCATCGGCAATATCCGGGCTTCGCCCGGTTTTATCTTTCATACTCTCTTTGGATTCCAACTTAATGCGGTTCAGCGAATCGTAAGTATATTCCGGCGTGCAAAGCTCCGTTCTTAATTCAGGCATATACGGCAGGCTGCCACCCTGATTAAGCCACTCACGCGCTCCATCCCACATTTCAGCTCTTTTATTCATGTACCGGGTATCTTGCAGGGCCTTGCCGCCGAAAGGCACCTCTACAACCTTGTCTGCGTAGCCAAGCTGGCGCAGGCGGTCGATAACACCTTCGCCACGCCCACTGTCGATAAACACGGTGTCAGGTCCCCATTCGTCAATAGCCTGTGCAACGATACCGGCAAATGTCATGTTATCAATTTCTTTAATAATTTGAGGCTCAAAAGCCATTAAACCCTGCCGCCGGAAGATTACGCAGGAGTCGTCGCCATAACGGGCAACGTCCACGCCCATGACTTTAGGCGCTGTTTTGTAATCATCTTCCGTAAGTTCACGCTCCATTGCCTTGTTTACCGCATCAAGCGTTATCAGGCGGTTATAAGCGTTGGCTGCAAAGTCACAATATAACTCTTGGCGTATTTCGCTCTCCGTCATCTCGCGCTTCATGTCCGCAAGTTCCTGCGGAGGGATGATGCCGGTGTCGTCTACTGTGTACAGGCAGGCGAACCAGTCATCGCGTTTCAGTGCCAAAAGGTACATATCGTAAAACTGGTTCTGGCCCTTTGGTGTGCCGATAAAAACAGCCCAACCGCGCCGGTCAGACAGCGCAGGACGGATAACTTCGCCCCAAAGCTCTTTTTTTATCTGCGCATATTCGTCGATAACAACGCCATCCCAGTAGGTGCCGCGAAGGCCGTCAGGACGGTCGGCGCCGATAATGTATATTCTTGCTCCCCTTGCGTTCTGATGATAGCTCGGCAGCTCGACATAAAGCTCGGATTCATTCACTTTTCGGTCAGGAATAACCGATGTGTAGTATTTCAGATACTCCCAAGCAATCATTTTTGCCTGCTTCAAGAACGGCGCTACATAAGCGTAGTTCGGAGAGCGGAATTTCCTGTTTGTTAAAGCCTTTTTGATGATGTGATTGATGGTTCCGACGCTCTTGCCAAAGCGGCGGTGAGCCACAATTACCGAAAAACGGTACTGCTCCAGTGCCGGATGAAGGATTTTACCCCAAAACGGACGCGGCGTATAGGGTATTTCTATAATGCCCTTGCCGTCAGATACCGGCATCTATGGGACCCTCCAAATTACCCTCCCCACCGGGTAGTGCCCCCCTGTTTGTTTCTAATTTCGGCTGCTCCACGGCGCTGATGTCGATAACATCTTTCGCCTTATCAGACCAACCAAACACCAAAGGCTGCTTGTCGTCGCCGCTAAGCTGCTGCTTCGACACATCTTCCCAGCCGCCGTTGTTTTTCAGGGAGAAAATAACACCATTCGGGCTTTTTGTAGTGACAAGAACCTGCTCTAAATAGTCCTCCAAGCGTAACCTCGCGTCATTGATTACCTGCTCGTAAGCCTCGTCACGGTCGTTTTTGTAGCTCAGAAGCTGCGCACGGCTCGAAAATCCTAAATACCTTGCCAACCCGGCAAATGTAGGCGGCTGCACAACGTATGTGCGCTCTATTCCAAGCCGTTTGTCAAACTTCGTCACAAAACAGTGTTCAAAGTATTCGTCCACTTTGTCAGCCATAGACTGCGGTGTCGGGTAAATTGACACCACGCCGTAACCACCAAAGGGATTGTTCGGTGCTGCCAATCTGCACCCACCTCCTTCGCTTTAATGGCTGTGTGACGATAAGGGCTTCCCTTGACGGCAGGAGGCGGCCGCTTTCGCAGAAGTCCCTTTCGCCACAGCGAGATAAAGAAAAACACCGCCGGGATGTCCAAACCCGCCGATGTTATCCGCGTAATAAAAAAGACTTACCGTTTTAGCGATAAGCCCTTTGCCTTACTCTCGTCGACGTAGGCTCTCTTGGATAACCTCAAACCATCGTTCTGTGTATGGAACCATCGAGAAAGTAAAAATCTTTTAAGTTAAAAACTTTTGCGTATTCTCGCAGAAATTTTAAGCTTTTTGTTTTGAGTTGGCTATGTATGGGGTGTTGGATAAACCCCCACACGTCGTTAGGTACTTAGAGAATGGTGGGGGTACACCCCCCTGCCACCCCTTTTCTTATGTGAGATAGCACTAACTTTATAGAGAGAATAACCATAACCCAAAACATAAACCCAAATACCTTTAAAAGGTAGCTTGTTACTACCATTATATGGCTTAGTAAGCCATATAAGTAAGCCGCTTAACCTACCATTACAAGGCAATCTATGCAATAAAGCAAGACTTCCTTTAACCGCTTACCTGCGGCTTTAAAAGCCTTGCTTCACTGTACCTATTTTACCACGCTTTTACCAATCTTATTCGCCGAATAAGCAAAACTTTATCATTATTTTTATTTTTTGCGTTGCTACAACGCCACCTCCGAAATCCATACACTACCCCGAATACTGTTACAATATAGACAAGGAAGGCAAGCAAAAAGCCAACCGAACGAAACAAACAAATAAATTGAATAAGCGAGGCGAACACAAATGTTGACTGTAAGAGATATAACAGAAGCATTAAAAAAGAGCCGCAAAGTGCAGGCTGACTTCACCGAACACGGCAAGAGGGCACGCAAAACCCGCTTAGCTAAAGTGTTAAAAGAAGGCGGCAAGTTGCCGAAACAAGAGCAACCGAAAAAATGGGAGCTTATGGCAATCCGCTTGACGGAAGTTGTCGGCGGCAGGCGTTTAAAAAGCGTACCGACCACGCTGTTAAAAGCGGTTGAACTTCTCGACGCCGAAACAGTGCAGGACGCTTTACAAAAACAGCTTGAATACCTGCCAGTACCCCGCCACAACGCCGCATTTGAACTCGAATGGGCGTACACAAGAGGTTGAGTTTGACCATAGCTTACAACACGCTTGTAAGTTATGAGGGTAATTCAACCCACAACAAAAGAATAACGAGGTGAACGCGGATGACTAAAAAGCATACACGTTGGCGGATGATAAAACGAGCGCACGCTCTTACGGTACGCATAATTCGTTTAAAATGGAACGCCTATCTCGACAGGCTTTGACTTGACCGTAAGCTGTAACCCGCTTACAGCTTACGAGGGTAGCCAAAGCTACTCGCAAAAACTAAATAATTATGAGGTGATTTAAGTGAAAGACTTATTCTTAACCCCGCAAGAACTCCTTGGAGTAACACTTTCAGCTTGTATAGGCCTGCCGACAGTGCCACGAGGATTAATCGTTATGGCCTTCGGTGATGACCCAGTTGACGGAACTTCAAACGCCTGCATACAAGGTGCTGGAGTGATTGGTGACGGCGATATTGCCACCGCTATAAAAGCGTTAGAGCAAAAAGCCAAAGAAATTGAGCGACACGGCACGCCAGTTAAATAGGTTTTGACTTGACCGCAGGCTATAACGAAGTTTGTAGCTTGCGAGGGTAGCCAAAACTATCCGAACACATGAAGTCTTGTGTAACCAATAAATTAAATATAAAAAGGAGTTGTGAACTATGTTAAACAACAACGAAATTACTTTGCACGAAGGCGAACACATTTGCGAAGAATGCGGCGCTATCTACAACGAAAGCGAAATGCGTGAAGTAGACGGCAAATGGTACTGCGATGATTGCTTCGATGATAGATTCACCACTTGTGTATACTGCGGTGAAATCATTGAACAGGATGACGCCCGCTACAACCCCGACGGCGAAGCGTGCTGCGATGATTGCTTCGATGGACATTGCTTCATCTGCGAACACTGCGGCGAAGTTTGTTGGCAGGATGACCGTAACACGGTTTATACCCAAAACGGACGTTATGGTTGGGATTTTGAAGATTGGTGCGATGATTGCCGTGACCGCCACGCTACTCAATGCGACCGTTGTGGCGAATGGTACAGTGATGATGACGAGCAGTGCCAACACTTAGACGGCGTTGACCTTAACATTTGCTCCGACTGCATCGACAACTACACTCGATGCTCTCAATGCGGCGAATGGGTAGAAAGTGATGACGCGTACTATGATGACTGCGGCGACCCGTACTGCCAAGATTGCTACGACGAAGATGGCGACGAAATTCTGTCGTATCACTGCTATCCTTCTGACCACTATTGGTACAGACTCAACCGTCCTGCCGAAGATGACAGGCACAAATTCCTGCAATTCGGCATTGAACTCGAACTTTGTGAAGGTGGCGAATACGGTACAAACGCCGCTCAAATCAAAGACGCATTCAATATGCACAACAAATATGACGTTGTTTGTATGCGTGACGGCAGTTTAGATGACGGTTTTGAAATCATCTCTCAGCCTGCGACTTTGCAGTATCACTTGAAGGATTTTGGTTGGCAAAAGGCTATGAAAACCGCCCAAGGCTTAGGTTATGTAAGCCATAACGGCGGCAAAGCAGGCCTGCATGTACACGTTGACCGTCAATATTTTAACGACGCGTTTGAAAATCCCGAAGTTGCGTTCATTATCTTGACGCAAAATAACCTCGACTGGCTCAAAAAATTCAGCCGCCGCAAAAATTGGGGTTATTGCCAATTCCAAAACGTTGAAGATTTTACCTTTACGCCCGACAACTTCAAAGACAGTGATGAAAACTCGTCGCTTGAATACATTGAGCGTATGCGTGGCCGCAACCACGGGCACCATGTAGCAATGAACTATGACGGCTATTCCACGATTGAGTTTAGGTTCTTCCGTGGAACGCTGAAATTCCAAACCTTCGCCGCAAGTTTACAGCTTGTGGAGATGATGTGCTACGCCGCCAAGCATCTGCGCAAAGAACAGCTTTGCAACGTTGACCTTAAATGGTTCAAACGCTTTGCAAAACGCAAAAATTATGCTGAATTTAACGCATATCTTGCCGAACGCGGCATTATGCAATGAGTTTTGACTTGACCACGGCTTGCAATCTGTAAAAGGCTTGCAAGTCGTGAGGGTAGCCAAAACACTATCCAATAACAAAAACTAAATAACGAAAAAGGAGGCTTGATACTATGTGTATCATTGCTTACGCTCCCGAAGGCGTACAAATTGCTGATAAAACCATTGAAAGGATGTTTGCCAAAAATCCCGACGGTGCAGGAATTATGTGGAAGCCCACCCCCGACAGTCAAGTTGAAATCCGTAAAGGGTTTATGAAAGTCGAGGATTTGTTGGAAGCATACCACCAAATTCCGCAGGAGTGCGAAAAAGCAATCCATTGCCGAATTGCGACAAGCGGCAAAGTGTCCGCAGGTTGTTGCCATCCCTTCCCTGTTCGTCCTAAAACAACGGCTATGAGGGAAAAGGTAGACCGTGCAAACATGGCTTTAATGCACAACGGCGTGTTCTACTTTGCAACGCCGCTGAAAGGCATGAAAGCCAATTACAGCGACAGCATGTTATTTGCGGCAAAATACCTCTATCCAATGCAAAAAATGCTTGATATGGAATGCCTGCAAACGCTTATTGAAGAAGCGTCAAGCTCCCGCCTGCTGATTATGCGCTACAACGCCCCCACGATTATGCTGGGTGACTGGCAATGTGACGGCGGCGTATATTACAGCAATGGAACGTACAAAGAAACGTATACCGTCAAAAGTTACGACTGGGGCAAAAGCTGGGGCAAATACGGCGACTGCTATGGATATGGGTATAGCGACGACCCTTGCTACGATATTGAACAAGGCGTACAAGCTCCGAAAGCCTACGTCATAAGCGTTGAAATTCCGAACAAGGACAAGACCGAGGACAGCATTTTAGAGGGATTAATTTGCGAGGAATTATACAACTTGGGATTTGACGTGACTTATTGCGAAACCACGCGCTCCAATTATATCGTTGGCGAAGGCGCGGAACGCGAAGTGTACTTGGAAGTTGACTCGTTAAGCGGCGTAAAACCGCCTGCAAAGATTAGCGGATATACCGTAGTTTACTTGGAGTGATGATAACATGAAAACAGCAATAAACATTTACTGCTTGCTGTATGGTTTTATGACAGAATTTGTGTTCGGAATTGCAAGCATAGTTGCGGCGGCGTACATATTCGCCAAAGCAATAGTCGGTTAGACTTGACCGTTGCCCATAACTTCGGTTGTGGGTAACGAGGGTAGCCTAACCGCCCTGCGGCAAGCGTTTTGACTTCCCGACGCTTCCGCAGGTACTACCCTAAAAATTAAATATGAGGTGATTTGCATGTTGATTGTAAAATACGAAGAACACCGTAACGATTATGACCGCCGTCACTTTGAGAAGTTTTTTAAGTCTTTGAGTGACCTCGAAGAATGGCTTTTCGGTCTTATGCGTTGGGAGTACAAAAAACACATGTGGTTTAATGTCAGCCACGAAGGTAAAGTTGCCTACAATGACCCCATTAAAATCCACCCAGCACAAGGCCCTTTGCGCTATTGGGTTCACCAAATTGAGCAGGACGGCAAAATCATTTTTAGTGACGGTATGTACACCAATAATCAAGCGTTTGCAACCAAAGCCGTGAAAGAATGGTTCTTGCACTGCGAAAACCGTGTCAACAAGCCTGCTTTCAACTTCGCCGAAGACGAAGATGAAGTTAAGCCAAAGCGAAATGACCTTGAAGCCGTTATCAAACTTGCCAACTGCAAGAGTTATGACAATTTGCTGCTTCTGCTCATGGATATTGGCACTATCGCAGGAAAAAGCGACGAAATGTTCCGTGTTATCGAAGGACTCGACGCTGTTTGCAACAAAGGCAACAATTAAGCCTATTTACAGCGCACAACCGCTTGTGCGTTGTAGGAGCGGTTTAATTGCTCAACAACTTAATAAAGGACGTGAAATTATGGAATTATACGACCTTGAAAGCATTTTGAAGCGTACACATTGCAAAAGCTACGCAGAACTCGTTGAAATTCTCTACTCTATCGCCGAATTAACCCAAAAAACTGCCGAAATCGAGCGTGTTGTGCGAGTTTTGGACGAAATCGACAGTGAAGACGGCGAATATGACCTGCCCTGACCACGTTTTAAGCCTGACCATAGCCTACAACAGTTGTTTGTAGGTTATGAGGGTGGCTTAACACTCAAAAAAACTAAATATGGAGGAATAACAATGGATAATGTAATCATTGATAAAGGCCATGACATTTGCTTCCACTGCGCCTGCGTTGAAGGCTACACAACGCTTTCAGCCTGCGAGGCTCTCTGCGAGCGCTACTACATTTGCGGTACAATCGCAGAAGCCAATGACGAACTTGTTAAATATGAACAGGAAGGAGAGAGCGCAATGAAAACCTTGTATGGACTTACCAAAGGCCAAATGCGGTTTGTTTACGAAGAAGTACGCATTGACTTTCTCAAAAAAGACCTTGCGAACTATATTGACTGCTATTTAAGTGAAAACCCGGACGATTATGACCTCGACAGACTTGTTTACCTTGTAGACAGTTACGAAGCGGGTTATGACGTGCCCATGAAGCGCTTATTTGAAGCAGCAATCGAAGACTACAACAACGGCGGAGGTGTTTACTGATGAAAAAGTACAAAAACACTGAATTTCTCGCAGAAGAATGGCGTAAGCGGCTTAAAACAATCAAGGGCTTAGGTGCATACAGCGACCGCGAAGCAGGTTGCGCAGACGGTGAAGCAATGGCTTATGCCGCCGTCTTAGATGACCTTGAACGCGCACCCGAAGTCGATGAAGAAACGATTTACCGCCGTGTAAAGCGCCGTTATCTCAAAGAGGACATCGAAGCCGTCCTTGCAGATGACTTTGACATTGAAGAACCGTCTTATGACATGCTTTGCGAGCTTGCAGATATGGCAGAAAACGCTATGGAATGGAACCTCGCACCTCGGAACGTAATTCATGACACAATCCAATATTACTTGGACACGCACGGACTTTGAGCCTGACCACAGCGTATCACAAGCTGATACGTTGTGAGGGTGGTTCAAACCCGCATAAAAACTGAATAATTTTAAAGGAGTTGATGATATGTTTAAATTCAAAGGCATTTATCAAACAGCAGGCATTAGTGCCGCCATTAGAGATGACCAAAACTTTAACGAAGGCGTTACCAAAGCCATGTACAGGTTTATAGTAAAAGACTGGGGCGACACCTGCGACGAAGACAAGGCTATGAACGAACAATCATTGAAAGACGGCTCGCGTATTCTCGCAGTCTACAACATCGACGATAAAACAATCTGGATTATTGCCGACGCTGAGGACGAAAACGGTCTGAGAACAGCAACTATTTTGTTCCCTGACGAATACTAATCCAAGGAGGTACAGAAATGATTGGAGAATGTCAAGCAATGAGTCCTGCGGACAAATACGCCGCATATTTGAAGGGTTTTAAGCCGTTTAGCGTAAAACGCAAAATATATAACCCTCGTTCTTCTTCCGACGAACAACATGGTGCCAAAGTATGCTGTTATAGGCAAAAAGGAACAAGATTTACGCAAAAGCGCCTAATCATTTGGAGCGGATTTAAAAATCTGTTTGAAAACTGCGATGTAACGGTTATGTATAATGACGAAGAAAAAGCGTTTGTTCTTATGCCAGCCGACTTCGGTTTGAGTTTAAGGCATTACACCGGCACTACTGACAGGTGCATAAATAACGCCACGCTTGTAGATGCCATTATGGAAAAATATGACCTTAAACCGGGCACCGTACAAATACTGCGCACCAAGCGCGTTGGCGACCTGCTGTTCATCTACGACCCTAAAACACCAATTTAAAAGAAAGGAAGCGCCCGCCGAAAGGTTGGGCGCATTGGTATATCTGCGATGTTAAAAGCTAAAAAGATTAACTATGAATTTAAAACACCTTCGTTCATCCCACCAGAACTGACTGCGGTCAAAACAACGGCACCGTTTCTCAACACTCACGGCTACCTTGTAGAACTTACCTTAATGCAGGGAAATGGCGGCTACAACATACTTTGTCTGCGTCAACGCATTGAATGTGAGCCACGCCGCACCGAACTGCTGAAAGCAAGCGGTCTTGCCGCCGCACACAATGCTATCTACCTCAACATTTCCCTTGAAGAAGCCGAAGCGTTTAAATTTCTTCCCGAAACAGATGACACGGCAGGAAAACAAGCCGCACAAGCATTTGTAGAGCATATTTTAGAGCGCATTGAATACACTGAAACAAATGACTCTTTAAATCCGCAAATCTATGCTCACGCCGCCTATGGGCTTGATGACTCACTTTTGTCCTACAACCGCCTGCTTCCGCCTTACGATACTCTTGTATCGGTGTTCAAACTTCAAAAATTTTACGAATTTACAAGCGGCAAAGCGGTAAAAAAATACTCACGCGAATTAAAGAAAAAACAAGGAGCAAAATCGTAAGTAATCATTATGGACATTTCTTTAAGAACGGTTATAATGGAAACAGCAGGACACTACCTGCAATTCATCATCCGCACCTTTCAAAGTTTTAGAAAAAAGAGCAATCGCACAAAAACGATTGCTCTTTTTTCTTTGCTAAAATACCCTTATAAGCCCTAACTGGATGGCACATTCGCGTGCATACCTTATGCCAGTATCGCGGGCGGCATAATATTTATCTTTTGTTATTTCTAACTTTGCACATGTAGTCGGCCATGGTTCGTTTTGAAAACGCCGTGACAGCACATTACAAATTATCCTGTCATGCTCACGGAAATGAGTATATGTCTGCTCTACAACAAAAATCCAATCTTCGGGGCGTTTAATAACTTCCTCCGTGGTTTTTCCGCCGTCAATCGTAACCTGCTTAATTGGCGCGCTGTGCTTCATCGCCAGTATCGCAGTAGGGTCAGAAACAAAGCTATGATTTGTCGGCGCACCGCCAGTCTTTCCGCCTGAACTATAATAGCCCAACTCCATTCGCGCGTCATCAATGGCGCGCTTTATTTTTTTATAATTCCAAAATATTTTTTCAACAAGGCTGAACCCCACTTCTCTTTCGTTTGACGACGTAAACCTGCTTCGCCAGTTGCGCCGTCTTTTAAACTGATTATGCGTTTCGCAAGTCATAACTTAACTCCCTGTAATTCTTTGGCGCACCCAGCAGGACTTCAACCTTCTGTTGCTTGGTGTACCTCTTAACTACAAGCAATCCAACAATCTGCGACTCCTTTTCAAAAGCCAACCCTTTCAAAGCGTCAATAATAACCTTGCTTAACCGCGTAACATTAGGCCTTCTTGCGGCCAAAATGTCGCCTTTCAGCATGCTTTCTTGCAAGTGCTTAATCTGCACCTTGCCCGGTCCTAAACACACCGTCAAGACCAAATACAGCGGTCCTTTCTCGCGTTCCCAGTTCTGCGCCGCCATAGCATACTTGCAGGCGAGTTTTATAACCGCACCGTATGCCTTCGCTCCGCCTCCGCTTGCCGTTTCGTTGATAGCACCTTGGCAAAGCGGCCTTCCCGGAATGGTAAAAGCAAGCTGCTTATCGCTCAAAAAACGATATGGCACATTATCACCGCCTCAAAAACTCATCAAAAATCAATTTCTTCCTGTTCTGCACTGCCGAAGCTATCAAAATTAGCCCTGTCGCTGTTGTTCTGTCGGTAATCCATAAATTCCACGCTATTGGCAACAACTTCAAAGCGGCTGCGTTTGCTTCCGTCCTTGGCAGTATAACGGTTCATCGTGGCAACGCCATCCACAATAACCCTGCGCCCTTTGTCAAGGTTATTGCCGCAAATTTCCGCCAGCTTGCCAAAAGTCACAACATCAAAAAAGTCGGTAGTGTCCTTAGTAAACGGTCTGTCAACAGCAAGCGCAAAATTAGTAACGCTTTTTCCGTTAGCGCTTACGCGCGCCTCTGGGTCGCGGGTAAGTCGTCCTGAAATGGTAATGTGGTTCATTTTTCTTCTCCTTCCAAATGCTTAATTAAGTGGTTGATATACCATTGTGCCTTTTTAACGTCTTCAATGCCGTTTTTGCGCCGCCATCTCCAAAGATATTTAATTGCATTAGCTGTGCAAACAGCCTCAATGCCCGAAAGGCCAGCAGTAGCGCTTTCAAGGGCTTCAATGCACTCCACCTTGCCTTGGGTATAATGTGACGGATGCTGCACAGCGTCATTTGTTTTGTCAACAACAGACCCAGCTTCTTTCAGCATATCGTCATGTAGTTTAAACACGCCATGTTTGCCAAAATCCACTTGGTAGCTGCCGTCATGCAATACTCTTTTAATCTCACCAACGCCCATGCCTTGTTTTTTGTGTTCTACCTTATCTCCAACTTTAAACATCATTTTTTACCTCCTTCAAATTTAATAAAACGCCTTCTTCTTGCAGCATTTTAAGGCATATAACCATCGTTTCCAGCATTGTTTGTAACCGCAGGTTTGCATAACTCGGAAACCGAACATCTAAAAGCCCAGCTACCTCGTCTGTAACAACAATAGCGTTCAGCTTTAACTGCCGTTCTGCCCCGACTATTGGAAACTGCGTCGTCATCGAAACGCTGGCGCAGTCAATAACATCTCCTGTATCGTTTAGGTTTTCAGCATGTCCTTTGACGATATATCCATAAATATATCCTTTTTCATCACGTCGGATTTTAACATTAATCATCTTTGCCTCGTTGTTCCCACTTCTCGCCAGCTTCAACAATTTTGTTAATCAAATAATCCACGCTTTTATTTGCCTCGCCCTGCATAATTTCAATATTTTGCGGCGTTACATAACTGGCCACAATCATTCTCGTAAGCGTTGTTTGGCTTGGTATTAGCGCAAATAGCACGGCACACACCAAACCAATGCAGACAAACAATTTTATTTTTTGTTTGTATTTTACGCTATAATCTTTATCGCCAAGCTTCACAATCCAATCCAAGCAAAACCACATAGTTATTCCAGTAGCTAAAAGGCCTATAAAGCCTATCAAGCTGCGCAAATTATCAACCACAGACATCCAGTAAAAAATCCACGGGTTAATAATTGGTTCGTTCATGTATTCCCTCCTAAATCAACATGTTAATGAAAAACAGCAGCACAACCACAATCGTTACTATCCAGTCCGTAAATTCGTCCAATACAATGCCACGCTTTCTGCGCCGCACGTCAGCCCATACAAGCAATACTTGGCATACTGGGCATAACAGCTTAGCAATAAGCCAGTAAACCTCTTGTTTCGTCATACGCCACCTCAAATAAACTCTCTTTCGTCATTGAAAAGTGCGTGTGCTTCCGGGTCGGTGTTGCCCTGTGGAAGTAAAATTTTAGGTTTGTTACTCGTCATAAACTCGCACTCACCTTCACAAACATCCTCGCGGCCTACCGGGATGCCCAAGCGATGAAACATCTTGCGGTACTCACAGTCCTTAACATATTTGCCTTGCGGGCAGGAATTACAGCACATCAACGCCATCTCGGCAATCAAAGCCAAATCATCATAATCAACGGTAATACGGTCATCAATCCTGCCTTTGCCGACACGCAAGTTGTGCGTTGTTTCCATAACCATTTTGCTATGCTGATTGCGCCTTGCGACGCTTTCAAGCTGGTCTTTGTCCAGTACGGCAACGCGCTCGTCGGTAATTTTTTGCAAAAGTGTTGCCGACATTCTCATGTCCTTCGCCCAACGCTTTTCCTTCGGCGTTTTGGCGGTTTTCTTGGTGTTTGCGGCAATAATATCCAGTTCACCCGCTAAAATGCCTACCTTCAAAAATTCCAGCAGTGCCGGGCTGCTCATATATGGTAATTCTCTCATAATTGTTCCCCCAGATTTTACTCAAAAACGAGTAAAAAGCAATCTCAACGTTTCTTCCTGACCGGCTTAATTGCACCGGCTTTTTCTTTTACAGCACCAACGTTTATAAAATAGCCGATAACCTCAATTTCAGTTCTCGGCGTTTCGCTATAAAAAGCCTCATAACTTTCTTTAAAAATCTGCTTATCATCATGGTACACAATACCGTTCATTGCGTCCAACACGAGTTTCAATGTATTATCGCAATCCGGCTTTGTAAGCGGCACTACCAGCTCCATCGCGGCCGCTTTTTTAAACCATGCAGGTTTGCTGCTGGGTATCTCCCTGTACGACCTAATTTTTACTTCAACAGGCATTTCCGGGTTGGCGATTTTCCAACCGCTACGTTCCACCTCGCCAATAACCAAGGCCTTCACCGTCTGCTTTAGCTCCGCAGACTCTTTAGGGTCATAAGCGCGCCCGGTTTTAAAACTAAACCGCGGCCTGCTCTGCCCCTTCGGCTTGCCCGGCACCGTCAACTTGAACGTTTTGCTTCCTTCGTGCAACAACAATTTTTCTCTCCCTCTTTTCGCTTCGTAATTTCTTCTTAGCATACGGTTTTAGCTTCTCGCGCGCCCGCATATTCTGTTCTGCTTTAAACCCCGGCTTGCGGCGATTGCTGTAATCCTCGCCAACCTCGCGCCAAAATTCTTCCGTAGTCATCCAGCGGCAGCCGCAGTCGCAGCACTCACGTTTGCGCACCACCGCCGTGTCAAGCGGTTTGCTTTCGCGCAACGTCCTTGTATCAATAACTAAATTATTCTCACTACCGCATTTTGGGCACTGCATCGTCATTCTAATCACTCCCCGGTACTGCCAAAGCCGCCGGTGCCACGCTCCGTTTCAGAAAGTTCGTCAACCTGCACGAGTTCAAACTGCGGGGCAGGCACAATAACTAATTGGCACACTCTTTCGCCAACATCGTATACCGTATCTCCTTCATCAACGTAAAAAACAGCAGATACGCTATCTCTAAAATCGCTATCAATAACGCCAACGGAATTTCCCATTGACAATCCCTTTTTTATCACAGAGCTACGTGGAAATAATAATCCAACATAACCTTTGGGTATTTCAAACGCAATTCCAGTATCATATTTTACTGTTTTGCTGTTAATAAACACTCTGCCAACAGCGTACAAATCGTAACCCGCACTGCCGTCCGTAGCTTTTAAAGGAACTTTGGCATCTGGGTGTACTTTTTTAAATTTAAGCATTTATTTTGCCTCCTTAATCTTTAATTTCTTACTCGTCCTTCTTAATACATGGTGTATCTTCATGTGTTCGCTTGGTGTTAGCACTTGAAGATTATCAACACTATTATTGGCATGGTTGCCATCAATATGATGTACACGATACTCTGGTTTTAAATAACGATTGCCGCTGATTAACTCAAAATACTTAGGGTCATATTTTTCGGCATTTAATTCAACTACTCGCCTGTGTTTCTTCACTCTGCCATTTGGGCTGGCATAAGGATGTTCCGGGCAATAAACCATAACATCCATTTGTCTTGAATTTTTGCGCATTATTTCACTTCCTTTGAAAGAAGCATTTTTATCGCCCTTCAAACCAAATTGATGATTTCCGGCGCCAGCCATATAAATGCTGCGATATTTTTTGTTACATTCCATCGAACAACAAGCTTTTAATTTGCGTTTTGCAAGAGCGGATGGTTTAACTCGGAATTTCTTTCCGCACACCGGGCAAGTACAATTTAGGTTTTGCTTTTTCTGCCAATCTCCAAAACACTTATGAGAGCAAAAATTATGTTTGGCATTTAGCCGTTTTTTGTGAAAAATCTCAACATCACATCCGCAGTTTTCGCACTTAACAATTTTTAAAGCTTTCACTTAATCCTCCCTCCAACTCAAATGTTTTATATAAATCCTCGTGCAGTTCCGTTACTGCGTCATCAACAATGCCTTTAATCATTGCCTTCGGCAAACCTTTGCCGCCAAACCACTTTTTCTTAAAAAACTTAACATCTTCCCTGTACGTTTCTTCGCTGTTATCACAGCTTTTGTACCAGTCATAGCTGTGCAACAAGCAAAATATATCCCACGCCAACTCGCTGATTATCCTGTCCTCCAGTGGGTTGAGCCTGCGTGCAATTTTAGATTGTTCAAACCCTCTGTCGCCATAATTCGGGCACATCCACTCAAAAATCGTGTTTGCAGCATGGTCATTTTGATAATCCCAATGTCCGCCGCTCATTTAACATCACACTCCCCATAAATACCGCAGTGCCTGCCACGTCCAAAAACTACCTATTTCGTAGCAAACGCCTGCTACAAACGCCAGCACACCTACAATAACAGCTAATGCTACTAATCCTCTCATAATCACCACGCTCCATGGTCATCGCAAATTGTAACTTCTACGCATGTTTTTTCGGCATTATCCCAACCGACGATAACCGGGTAATTAGTTTCACTTACAATTTGCATTAATTCGTCAATGCTTTTTATTTCTGCTTCTGCCCAATGCTCATGCTCTGTGCCACACAACCGGGCGCCTAATCGCGCCATCGCTTTGCTGTAATATGGCACTAACGGTCCATCGTAATATCTATGTATTCTTGCTTTCATTTTTACACTTCCTCGTCCATTGTTGCGCCGCAACGCGGGCAATAATTGTGTAAACCAAAATCAGGGTCTTCTAAAACAGAGTCACCGCACACTGAACATTTATAGTAATACAAAGTTTCGTACGCACCTGTGTAATACTCGTTAGTTTCTATCCAATGTCCGTGCTTGCGTTCTTCGACAACTGGCAAAGCCCGCATTGCTGTTTCGATTACCGCCCAATCGGACGGATAGTGTTCCACAGCATCACAAGCTGTTTTTATTGCTGCTTCAAGCTCAATTAATCGCATTTTTGCACCTCCTGCCTATTGCTAACGCCGATATGTTCTGCCTCAAATTTGTCGGGCGGTACCGTTACATCGTACATCTCGCAAAACTGGCATTTTGCCGTATATCCACCGCGCCAGTGCTTGCAAAAAGCGCACCAGTTAATCGTCGGCCTCATTCCGCGTCGCCCCCTAAATACTTTTTCCGCAGTTCAGGCAATGCAGCATCACATTCTGCCTTTGTTTTAAATATCATGCCTGCTTCTTTAAGTGCAAAATCAATCGGGCTATTGTGCCAAGCTGCCGGGCAGCTGTATTGAAAATCTGCTGCCGGAAAATAATAATGTTCGCCGTCTTTCGGTTTCCACGGCACTTTAACTATTTCAAGTTCGCCTTTTAAGATTTTTGGCAACATAACATTTGAACATTGCCACCAACCGTCTGGCGCGTAAAAGTACAATCCATTTTCAGTAAACTTATATTTTGTTTTTCTGCCGTCGAGTTTAAATTCTTCTCCCAATTCAACGCCCAGTATATTAGCTACGTCTTGCATATAGTTTTTAGCCATTCATGCTCACCTCTTTAACTGTTCCAACCGCAAATTCACGGCTGCCGTTAAGGCAAGCCTCACATTTTCTAACCGCCTCGCCGGAAGGCCATCCATACAGGTCGCCTTTTTTTCTGTAAGTATTTGTGTTTAGCCATGCCCCATAAAGCAAGCAAGCGTGCTTGCCAAATTTTTTTGAATGTGCCGGGCATTTTAAGCAGTTACGTCCGTTTGGTATTTTTATCTCAATCACTACCGTTCGCCCGCTTGCTATGCCATCATCAACATATCTTTTAGCCATTTGCAAGCCTCCTTACTTCGCTTAGCGCCTTGTTCGCTTCGTCTATTGCTTCTGAAACCCTAAAACATGCTTCGCGGCAATCTTTATTGCCGTCCAGTCCAAAACACTGATTATCTAAAAACTTCCAAGCCTTGTGCAGCCTGCGTATACCGGCGGCAATTTGCAATGCCGCTTGGTTGCACGCCGCTTTATTTATAGTTTTTTTATCCATGCCTGCCTCCTATACAACCAACGTAAAGTTTGGCGCTTTACGCATCTTTTTATTGCCAAAAATAGCCATTATCTCAGCATCGGTGTACTTCTCATCAAGGTTGGTAGTATAAAACATTAAGTCCGGGTTAAATCGTGTGCGCAATCGTAACGCGCGCACCGTTTTGTTATTTGCTTGACCCGGCAGAAGGTAATGTGCCGGGCCAAGTGAATCAACACAAATCACTTTCATTCTGATGCCTCATTCATTTCCGAACCACAATGAGGGCAATAAGCCCATTCTGGATTATTTGTTGTTTCGTTATTGCCGCATACCGAACATTCCACACGCTTTTCAAAGCAAACGCCTTCTTGCCAATGGCACAGCCAGTGGCCATGTTTGCGTTCCTCGATGGTAGGCGCTTGCCTTACTATTAAGTCAGCCACAGCTCCTGCGCCATCGGCAAAAGCTAATTTGTAAGGATAACGATGAGAGCCAAGCATCATGCTTTCCCTGTAACATTTTTCGGCTCCCTTGATTTCAGATATTAAAGCGTCTGCATCAATCGGCCTCACCAATCGTCATCTCCAATCATAATGGCGCCGCAGTTTTGGCAGTAATTACCTTTGCTATAAAGTCCAAACCTGCTGCCGCAAACACTGCATTTGATAAAATTGTTATTCTTATCAGGCGGATTTATTTCTATCCAGTGGCCATGCTGACGTGTTTTGGTTACTACCGGGCGCATATTAGCCACGCAAGAAATCGCATTGTTCATCCCGGAGCGCACTCCGCTATCAAACATATTATTCCCACTGATTGCCGTTCTGTCGCGGTTAAACTTCAAATATCCTAACAACTGGTCTTTGTTTATAAGCTCTGGCACCTCTTTTTTCGCCGGTGTATACGTTTCGTTCATGTGCCAATCCCAGTAAACATCGGTATCAAATTCTCCTGCGGCGGCAAGTTTTGGGAAATTGTTGCCATACCTGTAAGTTCTTTTGAATCGAGGGTCAATATTTAAAAGTAAATCGTTCAGACAAATATCAATGACGTGTTTGTTGATAAAAACAACTGTGTATTCCTCGGTAAGCCTGCTGTCAAAAAACTCATAGCAATAAGTGCGAACCTCGCCTTTATCGCCGAAATCAGCCAGTTTGCGCTTCATTTCCTCATAACTTAAAACATCTGTGGAGAAATTTAACGGAAAGCCAACTGAATCGGCGTGTACGAAAATTGTTTTTCCACTTGTGCCGCGTTTTACAATCTCGATATTTTCAGCCGTTGGCAATTTAACTTTAGTCATATCCGCCCCTTCTTTCCGATGCCCATAGCTTCGCGTGCGGCTCTCAGCAATGCAATATCTTGGTGTACCATTTGTTCCAGTTCCCAAAGGAACCCTTCAAACACCTGATGGTCACTATCGCCACACTGCTCGCAGTACAACTCATCACTGTCAAGCTCATCTTCCGTAACGTAATAGCCGCCGCCAAGATGGTCCTCGTAGATGTAAAAGTAGCTGTCTTTATTGATTTTCAATGTGTACACCGCCTTGCGACAAAATCTGCTTCTTAATCTCAAAGCAAATCATTTCAAGAGCTACCTCTTTAGGGAACTGGGAGTAAAACTCGGTATCAAGCAAGCAATTTACGGCAGCCACTATCATTTCCTCTAAACTTCCCACACTTCCACTTGTGTTGGCACGAAGCGCATCCTCCGTATTTATTGCAATCAACAGTCCTTCAAGATTTTCTTTGCCGATTTTATCAATTTTTTCAGTCAGCCACTGCAACGCATTTTCAACCTTTTTGGCTTCCAGTTTTTCCATTTTCTTCTTCCTCCTTAAACAATTCGTCCAACACGCGCGGTGCGTACTTTTTATCGCCGTTAATATAATTCAGTTCCTTCTGCATCACGTTTATCGTCTTAAATAAATTTTCCCTTGCCGTTACGTTCGTCGCACTCCATAAACCAAGCGGTTCCAGCAGACTCTTAATGTCTTTAGCACGCCTGCGGCGAATGCTGTATTCGCGTATCAGCTTATACACATCGCTGCGCTTTTTACGGTCGCTTGTGTATTTTAGTTCGCAGTAATGCCTAATATCGCCAAAGGCCTTGTCGGCTTCGTTTATTTCCTCATCGCACATTCTTAAAATGCTATGCGCTTCATTCAACAGCTTTTTAAACTCTGCGGCAGTTTTGACAGCAGCATCGCAATCAAACTCCACCATTCTTTTCACCACGCCTCCTGCGATAATTCGGCAAATAGCGTTTGATGTAGTTATAGACTGCCGATGGCTCTAACTCCAACGTATTTGCAATGTTCCACGCCGCTTTTCCTTGGGCCAGCATTATAAAAATCTGCCTGTGATACGGCTCCCAATCAAAAGTGCCCTTTCGTTTAATTTTCGGCGGAATAAACTTAGGAATTTCTATTTCTTTTTCTTGCTCGGAAATTAAATTTTCTCCTTTGATTTTCTCCCCAAGACGGACACCGAATTTTGTTTCAACGTTTTTATCCTCACCCAATATGTAGTGTTCGCCTCTTATGCAAGGCTGAACATCAAAAAATGGGCAATAATACGTTTCGCCACCGCAGTGATGAAGCCTAAAGCATTTAAGACAATTTACTCTTGCCAACCTGCTCACCAACCTTAGCCTGTGCTACCAGTTTGGGCAATTTTTCGACCTGTTTTGCTATAACCGGGCACAGCTCATTAAACTCATCTGCATCCATTTGCTGACCAATGGACCCTAAAAGTTGCATCGCAAGGTTTATAGCCCCAAGCGCGCCATATTGCGCTACCTGTACTCCAACTGCGCTTCCGGCTTCGGTTTCAACCACATAGCAAAGCCCGGTTATATTACCGCAAGAGTTAATTGCCGTTTCAAACTCTTTAAGTTGCTGTCTTTTAGCTTCTTCGCTCACAAATTTTTTTGCCATTTTTATCAATCTCCGTTTCTGTCGTGAAATTCAAACATTTGCAGGAAGGTTTTGATGCCGCTCTCGCAAACGGAATTGCCCCTTCCTGCCGTTTTTTGTGTTCAAGGGTATACTTGTGTTAAAAGCCACCGTTTAAACCGCGTAAGCGGTAATTTTTTGCTCTGTCCCTGCCAATGTTGAAGGCATATCCTTTTGACCTCTCGTAAATCCTACTGCCTACGGCTTCGTCAAGGTCTGCAATCTCGCTTAGGTAAAACTCGCTGGAAATTATGGTCACGAGGTCCGGGCGATTGTAGCGGGCATTTAAAATTTCAAATGCGAGGTTGAAGTCTGCTGTTGTCGGCTGACCACTGTTTGTTTTCAAAAAATCGTCGATATACAAAACATCAACCGTTTTCAGCGGTTCAACCAGTGCCGCATATTCTTCGGGGTACTTGACGGTTGCTTTAATCACTGTGCTGTCATCGCGCCACAACATGTACCGAGCCTCACGCCCACTGTTAATCAACTTGCGGACTATGCCAGTGCAGATGTGCGTCTTGCCGCTTCCTACCTGCCCGCCCATAAAAAACCAACCTTTAGGCGCGTCGGCGTACTCGTAGGCCTTCATGCAGATACTGCGTTGCCAATCGTTGTCGGCGTTGTAGTTTTGCAAAGTATAAGCAGGGTTAATGCCGCTTTTTTCCAGTCTTGCATTACTGCGGCGCACCGCCATGCACTTGCACTCCACCAAGCAGAACGCCCCGTGCTGTAAAACGGCTGTGTAGCCTTTGTTTTTACAAACATCGCAGTTATAACCAGTCATGTCGCCAATGCCGCTATTGTACTGGTCAACCGCCCTCTGTTGTTGCTGCTCATAAGAAATCTCCGAGCTTTGGCTTTTCTGCCTTGCTATCGCCGCCAGTTCGGCAAGCCTGCCTGTCAGCTCCATACTGTCGTCCCGCCTTTCTTTTTATCTCGTTTTTGTGCTTCTCGAACTCGCCGATAACCCACGCTTTAATTGCTCTAAAATCGTCACGGTAAGTTTTGCCGGTTGAGCCTTTGTAGTTATCTAACCTCTCGATGCACCACTGCGCTCCCTGCTCCCCGCCTGTTAAAACAACCAGCTTATCGTATTCAGCAGGGGTCATCCTTACAAACTCTGCATAGGCTGTCTTTTCTGGTTTCGCTTTTGCTTTGCGTTTGGGCTTAGCTGTTTCAATGGGGGGATTATAGGGGGGGTATAGTATTATATATATTTTCTTTATATTCTTCTTTATTTTCTTTTATTAATGTAGGATGGCCCTGAAAAGACTGTTTGATGGCCCTGCGCTGGTCCTGTTGATGGCCCTGCTGTTGTCCCTCGTCGGCTTCGTCAACTTGGTAAAGCCGCCAATTCACTATGGTTACAACATATCCATCGTTGGTCTTGCCGCTGGCCCTGTTGATGGCCGCGAAGCCATCGTTTTTTAACTGTTCGATGGCCCCGCGAACAACCTTTCGTGTTATTGATTTATCATTGCCGTTGTTACAAGCGTTTTCAATGTCCTTAGTGGTTGCAACAAATTGTCCGGGCGTCAGCTTTATTTTTTTGCCGCTGTTCAGCACTACTTCCGTTTCTTTCCAGCACGCCATCCCAAGCATCGTTATCAGCACAACCCTCTGCAAATGGCTCATTGCAATCCAAACAGTGCTTTTAAAAAGTGACCTGTGAATCTTAAAATAACCGTTCATATTGCGCCTCTCGGCAGTTTACTGCCTTTAAAAGCCGCTGTCTTTGGCAATATCCATGCCGGGAATCATGGCTACTTTTTTAAGTTCAGGCGGCAGCATTAAGATTGCCGTTAAAGCCTGCTGGTACTCAGAAAAGAACTTGCTGACAGCTTCTTCATGTTCTTCGGGAACCTTGTAACTTGCACGCGCAACCTGCACAGCGGTAGATACCAAAGCCGCCCATTCGGTCAAAGATGCGTCCAAAGTCATTCGTGATTTTCTGACATCGGGCCTTGTCTGCATAAATTTTTCAAGATTATCAACCTGTTCTTCGATGTTTTTGTAGGTCTTTTCGTTGTCCATCATTTACCCTCCATTGCCTCTCTGATAATGCGCTCTGCTTCGGATATTGCTTCTTTTGCGGCTTTCTTCTTGTCATGCTCGGCTTCTGCTTGCTTAGCCGCTTCCACAACAGCTCTCCGAATTTTGCCTTTAACTGCCTCGTTTGTTTTTGACAAAAGAACTTTTTGAGCGTCCTCCGACGAATTTAAAACCGCTGTAAGCAATGCCAAAAAGCTGCTTTGATAATCAAGCACCTTACGCGCAGTTTCTTTGTCGAAGTTTTGGCTTTCCATCGCTACAACGGTCAAGATTGTTGTCAACTGGCTAAATTCTTCCACCGTCATATCGAGCTTCACTCTTGCGTTCAAAAATTTATCTGCAATGCCCATAATTTTGCCTCCTTGCTATGTAGTGGGCGGCAAATCGCCACCCACAATATATTGTGTTATTGCTCAGATTCAGCAATTTCTTCTGCGCTAAAATCGTCGCCATCAAATAACTGTTTTGTCTTTTCAGCAGATACACTGCCGTCTGCCATTTTTACATTTTCACCAGCAGGATAATTTCCCTCTGGCATAACTTCAACTTCGGCTTCCGTGGTTTCAATTTCAGCATCATCGGTCGGGTTAAATTCGCTGTTAAGCACATCGTCTTTTTCAAAAGCGCTTTGCATTTCAACGGAAAGCGGCCCCCAGGTGCGAAGCATATCCATCAGAACAGTTTTGCAAGCCATTTTATCGAAATCGGTCTGCCACGGACCGTTGTTGAAAGATTTACTAAACCTTTTTGCGTGTGCAGTTACTTGCTCCTTGGACCAATAGCTTGCCTTTCTAAAGCCGTTTAACAGTTCAAAGTAGGCATAATATCCTACAACCACATCAGACTTCTTCTCGCCAAAATATGCGCGTTCATCGAATTTGTCCCATTTTTCAATTTCACCCTCACAAACCGGCACAACATTAATTTTTTTATACTGCCCGCTTCTTTGCGCAAGGGCCACCAAGCCGCGGTAGCCCAGCTGAAAGGCCGCAGTGCCTTTATACGGCACGATATATGCCTGCCCCAAGCTCGGTACAACAGGCAAATCCAGCGATGCCGCAATGGAAGCGGCAGACAAAATTGTCTGCGGATGCGCCTTCTGCAAAAGACTGTTGTTCGTTACAACGCTCATCACACTGCTTAAAAACGCAGGGCTTCTTTTGCCAAGCATTTCCTCAAAGCGTTTCTTTACGCTCTCGGTTTTAATAAGTGCGCCCAGTGCAAGATTACCTCCGCTCTGTACTGGTTTCTGTTCTGCCGTTTTGGTAAGTAACCCACCTTTAGTGTTTGCCATGTTTAAGACTTCCTTTCTGTAATTCTCAGCACTCTCTGTGTGCCTCTAATCAAATATTTTTCATACACGCCGGGGTAATCACGTTCAAACTGCTCACGGTCAAAATACGGCTTCTTCGCCTGCGTTTTGTACCATACGTTGTAGCCCGATGTACGCCCAAACTCGTGGTTTTCCAACACCATGCGAAGTTGGTTCTCCTTTAAATCAATCGCCTTGTCAAGTTCTTTTTTGCTTGCTTTCAGGCTCTTGATGTCGCCGCACAAAATATCGTACTGTTCTTCCATGTCCAATGCTTCTGTGCCGCCGCCGGGGAACTTAATTTTAAGCGCGTCCGTGCAGGCCTTGGACGAATCTGCGTCCGGCAGTCTGCCACCCTTGACACATTCTTCCCAAAACTTCCTCTCAGCTTCCATCAGCGCGTCGCTGTCAGCTTGGTTAAACTCAACCGTGCGTACAATGTAGTCGGCACCGTTATCAAACAGGCAGGCAATGTAGCAGTAGTCCATTTCAAGTACCGTCATATAATGCAGCACTTGGCAGTAATATGCGTCCGGGATGCTGTCCTCGCCCCAACGGTCTTTGAAATAACTGGCCGATGTTTTGCATTCCAAAAAGGCGTTTTCACCTACCAACATACGGTCGATAGAAGCGCAGGCCCAAGGGTACTTGTCATTCACCCACACGCCGCTTCTGCGCACCTTTTTGCGCTCGTCCATACAAAACCTCTTGGCAACAATTTCTTCCGCCTCTTGCCCAAACCAAACGCGCGTATTGTTGCTTAAATCTTCCGCCTCTGCCTGTCCTGTCTTTTCAAGCCACAACGCAAACGGACTTCTGTGAGTATTTACGCCAACCACAACGGCGGCATCGCTACCGCCAATGTAGTTTTTGCGCAAATCCAGCCACGCTTGCCTGTTTTTGTTCATATCCTCGGCAGTCATAACCAGTTTAATGCTCATTCGTTTGCCCCTTTTCTGTTATCTTTAACGCTTACGTTGGCAGAGTCCAGCAGTTCTCTGGCTTTTTTAACAACTGTGCGTTCCGGCATCCCCATTGCTTCTGCCTGCGCAATCAACGATGCTACTGCCGCTGGAATATCCTCGGCTTTAAGAGATGTAAACACGCTGGCCTCCCGGCTGTCGTTGTTAATTAAAACACAGCACCCGCTCACCTTTTCTGCGTCGGCATCCTTGATAAATTCTTTAATCTCATCAAATACGGTTCGTTTGCCTTCTGCGTTTTCACATTTTTCCATGGATTTTTGTGGTGCTTCTTCACATTTTTCCGTGATTTCTAAGCCATCAGCTTCTTCATCACATCTCGGAACCAGCTTGTCAAATCTTTCGGAAGCTCTTGCCATTTCCGCCAATGTTTCAAGCTGGTCCGCTTCTGTACCAACTTCGCCCCGCGCGGCTGGGGTTACAACCTTTATAAGCAAAGTTGTAGCGGCGCGTACCGCAAAAGCAGGATTACCGGCAAACACGAGCTTTATTCCATCGTTTTCCTCTACTGCTAAAGCAAATGCTTTGTTTTCTTTAATCGCCAAGTTTAAAATATCTTTAACGCCCTTCGCGTTCTCTGTTGTTGCGTTTTCAAGGTCTGATAAATTTTTTGCCATTGTTATTCCTCCTTAATTTTCATCAGCTTCTTGTTTGCCTTCGCCAAAAACTGCGGTTACAATGCTGTAAAGTTTTTTAGCCTTATCTTCGGAATCAAACGCTTCTACAAGCGTCTTAACATCGGTCATAACCTTGCTGAAAGCATCTTCCCTGCTATAACCACGCATTTCCCGAAAATCATTGACCATGCTGCAAATAAGGCGTGACGCCATTGCCAGTTGTCCATAGCCGTCGCCTACCACCGAGCTATTGAGCTTATCGCCGCTCGAAACGCCAATAATTATTGCGTCCACACCCGGTTCCGACAAATACTCGTCAAGTTTCTTTTTCATGGCCTCAATGGTTCCTTGGCTCAACTCGCCTTTGTTTTTCATAAGTTTGTCCTCCAGTTTATTGTTCTGTTCAAATTGATTTTTCTGTGTTAAAATACAGGAAAGGCGTGGCTCTAAAATGTACTACACGCTAACTCCTTTTTCTGAACCGTCAGTGTTACCGCACTGGCGGTTCTTTTTTTGCCATTTCCGGGTTTACCAAAACTTCCACATAAATTTTTTGACCCGGCTGCAAATTTGTATACTCTAAATCGTTTTGTTTTGCCGCATACCACACAATCTCATCAATATCGCGTGGGTCGCCATATTTATCGACCAGTTTCCAACAAATTGAGTACAGCGTATCTCCTTTGTAAATTGTCACCGGCACTCGCACCCGCTCCATTTGCGAGCGAACATAATACGGATGCCAAATAACGAACGCTAATGCAAGAAGCATTGCTACGCTGTACAAAATCCCTTTTGCTTTCATGTTTAAGCACCTCCACTACCTGCACTTAAACCATCACGCATCGCTTTCAGTTTGGCTATAAAATCATCTGACGAGCCGACGGATTTGCGCTTAGTGTTTTTGCGGAATACCTCGCGCCTATGGCAAGACACTTTCTTTTCCCTTCGTGCCTCCCAGCATTGTTCAAAGAAGGCGTCTGCTTTATCCTCAAAGATACGATAGCCGACTCCTACTTTTACACTTGGCAACACCGCATCAGCGCACATTTGACGGATTGTGCTTATCGGAACACCGATTTTAGCGGCATATTCTTTTACCGTCATCATTGGCATCACCGTTCCTTAAAATAACGCTCGCGTTTAATTTTCATCATTTCAATAATAGCCGCGGCCATTTTAAGCGCTTCTTCTTCCTCCGCCGGAATTAAATTTGCGACAGTATTGACGCAAAATGAGTTTCGTACGATTGCATATATCCCATTTGCAACAACGTATGTTGTATGGTTATCCGTCCCCAACTCACTCTTAATTAATTCCTGTGTTCGTTTACCAAACTGGCTGACCGAACGTGTTTGTTTTGCATTACGCATTTCCTCCAGCAATTCTTGCCTTATCTCAGCTTTAAGTAGTTCACGTTCCTGTGTGTTCATGGTTTAGCCCTCCGTTTATTTTGAAAAAATTTAGTTGCTGAGTTTTCAGCACCTAAAATTTCACATCATTCTTTAGTAGGTGCCAGAAATTTATTAATAAAATATTGCTGACCCTTGCCGGTAACTTTAACTGTGCGAGTAGTCACTACACAGCCATCACCATTTACATAGGTCCCTTTCTTAATTTCAAAAAGCCCCATTTCCATAGACTTTTGCGTTGGAGTGTTGTAATCAGCACATTTTTGCTTAATTAGATAGCCATTATCGCGCATCCACTCAAACAAACGCTTTTGCCCGATGTTTATACCATTTTGCCTTAGCAATTTTGCCATCTCGCCAATTAAAATAGAACTCTTACTTGCGCTTACAGCATCCGCAAAAATCACTTTCGGACGTGCTTCTTCAAGTTGTCTACTTTGTTCAGCCGCAAAAGCAGTAATCTCTTTGAGTTTAATGTCGGCAAGTTTCAAAGCTCTTGCCATTACTTTTTCTGGGGTGTTCCATTCACGCTCGACTTCCAAGAAATACTGGCGTGCTTGCTTGCCTTTTTCGTTGCGGGCAAGCATACACAGTTCTTTTGCCATGTCAAGTTTCATAATGTGGTCGGTGCTCGGACGGCCACCGGTACTTTCTGACTTTTTTGTCCAAAAGTCCTTTTCTTCTTCAAACCCAAATTGAAGCATCCGCTCGAACCATTTTGTATATGGCGTTTCAATACCTAAAAACATGTGCAGCTCTCTGCCGCTTACGATTTGCTCCTGATTTTTATTTACTGTTACTTTTAAAAGTTCATTCATCCGCTTTGCCTCCTTAGTTACCATCACTCCAAAAAGTAAGTTACGTCTACGCCGAAGTAATCAGCGAGCTTTTGAAGTTTTTCCACCTTCGGCTTATAGACACCATCACGCCAAGCATACAAAGTAGCAGACTGCATACCTGTTGCTTTAGCTACCGCATAAGCAGTTACGCCCTTTTTGTTCAGCAAGGCTTCAAACTTCTCGTACAAATACACCACCCCCTTGGATGAGGTTGCATTTATAACAGAAATGTGATATAGTTTAAGTGCGAACAAAAACATCATATTTCTATTATATTATCAACCGTTATTTTTAACATAGGTTTCTAAGCTATGTGTATATAATAGCATAGCAATCTATGTTTGTCAACCCTCGCTCAGAAAGGTGTGCTATGCTATGTACGAAAGATTAGAAGAACTGCTTAAAGAAAACAACATGACAGCATATAAATTGTCCAAAGAAACCGGCATTTTAACCGCTACTCTCAGCTCGTGGAAGAACGGTGCCTACGTTCCTAAGAATGATAAGCTGCAAATTATCGCCAACTACTTTGGAGTTACAGTCGATTGGCTGCTTGGAAAAACCGATGATAGAAAAGGTTACGGAGCATTTGAGGCTAAAGCTGTTATAAGCAGGCAGAAATACGCTATGCCAAAACCAAAAGAACTAAAAAAGCTTCTTAAAGACGAACAAATAGCTCTCAATGGTCGCCTTCTTACGGACGAAGACAAGCAAAAAATGTATAAAATTATTGAGGCAGCTTTTTGGGATGCTAAGGAAATGAACAAACGTAAAAAAAGTATAGAAATTAATACCTTTGTGGCAAACGATGAGTTTAAAATTAAGGAGTAAATCATGGCCTACAACATCCCGCTACGAATACGAAACCTTGTCCGGCGGGCTGGCTCATCAGACCCTTACTCAATCGCCAGTTTCCTCGGCATAAAAATAAAAGCCGTCGATACACCAACGCATATCAACGGCTTTTGGAAAAGAATATTAAGAAGAAAATTTATATTTGTCAATGAACGCCTGCCGGAATGGCAGCAAAAAGCTGTAATAGCCCACGAACTTGGGCACATTATACTTCACCCGAAGTATAACTACTTCTGCCTTGACAGCCGCACCTATTTCAGCAGCACTCGGCACGAAAACGAAGCCGACAACTTCTCTGTCGAACTTCTAAAATACTCCTGTCCCGACATCGACAGTAAGTTTGTAGACTCATTCTTAAAGGAAGGTTGGAAATGATGAAACTTCCAAATGGAGAATTTAGTCAAATCCCCAAAGATTACTTCCATTGCAAAAATGAAAATTATAAATTGTATTATAATAGGGATTTTTATAACATCAAAAAGAATAGTCGCGGATTATTTATGATGTTTTCTATAAAAATTTCAGCCGGAAATTACATAGCCTATTTAGATGTTACGGCAAATTTATCTAAAGAGGTTTGGGCAGCGACCAATTTTACGCTAATAACCGCTTCAAATAATAAAATATTAAAAGAAGTATTAGGGTTGCGCCCTTTTGTTGGCAAAAATTGTTTTAAATATAAAGAAGGGGATATTATAAACGCAACTATAAAAAAACTCATTTTTGACTTAGATGTTTATAGTTGGTGTTAGGAGGTTGAATAGTGGAAAGAATTAACTGTTTGAAATGTTACCGCATCCATAAATGTGGCACCGGCAAATATTATTGCCCATTCTTCGCGCTACAACCTTGCATACGAGGTTATCACACAAAGCATCAAGAAGAACTATTTGACCCCAATGACCCTAACGTTTGTATTGACTACACATGGTCAGGAACAAGTATACCAAGATTTCTGGAAAAATTAGGAGGTACAACATGACCAACGAAGAAGCAAAAATTTTAAACAAAGACTTTGAAAAATTCTGCACAGACCATGACATTAAATCAGCCACGGCTTATCTTGCTTCCAGCAAGGATAACAGTGCTGTAATGGCCTACCATGACATCGACGACAACGAATTATTCCATGTCGCCGCAAGCCTTATAATACACATAGCGCAGAAGCATAATGCGTCTTATCAGCATGTTATAGATGTTCTTAGGGATGGTATTGCCGAAACTCTAAATGATAAAGGCAGCATCAAGAACTGACGCATTAAGCCTTCGCCTAACTTTACAACAGCAGCAGACAAAAATGCCAACAAAAAAGCCGCCCAACCCCGAAAGGGTTGAGCGGCATATAATGGCAACACTAAGCAAACATAGGTTTGCAGAAAGGAGTTATAATGCCAAGACAAGCAAAACCAAAACCCAAAAAAGCAAATGGCGAAGGCACAGTATGTTTTGATAAAACTCGCAACAAATGGAGAGCTGGGTACAAAGGAGTTTACAAACGCTTTGACACAAAAGCAGAAGCCGACGAATGGGTTTTGCTTCAACGCGCAGAAGTGCAGAAAGGCACCTATGTCCCACCAACTAATATAACATTTGGTGAATGGCTAATCGAATATATTAAAGTATTCAGAGCGCCAAAAATGCAAATCAAATCTCTTGACAGATTGTTGCAATATGCCGCGCACTTGGCTCCCCTATCCGACATTAAGCTAAAAGACATAGAGCCTTTCGGAATACAAAAATTTTATGCTGAATTTCCGAGCGACATGGCAATTTCCAGCAAGAAAAAAATCCACGGCTTATTAAAAAGCTGTTTAAAAAAGGCCTATGAGCTAAAAATGATTCGTGAAGATGTCACATTGCCGGTAGAAGCCCCTCAAAGCACCCAAGACGAGATTGAGGAAGTAGTTGTATTCACGATGGAAGAAATAAAAATAATTCTTGCGTCAATACGAAACAGCCAATATTACAGCAAGTATTACACATTCTGTTTGCTGGCCCTCACTACCGGCGCGCGTCTTGGAGAACTGCTTGGTTTAAAGCGCGAAAGTGTTTTTAACGGTTATATCAGAATAAACAACAATCTGCAATACCACAAAGGAAAGGTATATGATATGCCGCCAAAGACAAAAGCTGGTTTGCGCAACATTACAATTCCTTCAAAGATGGAGGCGTTGTTAAGGACGGCAATGGTAACAAATAAGTTTATGCCAAAAAGCGTTTATGTTTTTCACAATCAATACGGCGGCCCGCTGTTGCCTCGCAATATGGAACGTGTGTGGGGGCGAATTTTAAAAGAAGCTAATATGGAACATAAAAAATTCCATGCTTTGCGACACACCCACGCTACACAGTTGCTCGCGGCTGGAGTTCCCCTACTCGAAGTTTCCAAGCGTTTAGGCCATAGCAGCCCCGCAATAACGCTTAAACTTTATGGACACGCCATTCCAAATTATGACCATCAAGTTGTAACGCCTGCGGTCGAAAAAATTTACGCGCTTAATTAAAATCATAAAAAAGTACGGTTATGCCCACGTTATGCCCAAAGAACGCCGACCTTTTGTGTCCACACAAAAAGAAAAAGCCGTGGAAGTCGCTCCACGGCTGGGTTTTAAGGTGGTGGTCCAGGAGGGATTCGAACCCCCGACCCACGGCTTAGAAGGCCGTTGCTCTATCCAACTGAGCTACTGAACCATTTGGAGCGGGCGATGGGAATCGAACCCACAACATCAGCTTGGAAGGCTGAGGTTTTACCACTAAACTACACCCGCAATATAAAATTTTCTTCTGGTCGGAGCGGCAGGATTCGAACCTGCGACCCCCTGTTCCCAAGACAGGTGCTCTACCAAGCTGAGCCACGCCCCGAACACAACGTATATTATACCGTTTCAGAAGTTAAAAGTCAAGCATTTTCCTTTGCTTTTGTTTCTTTCAAATGCTGCTGGTAAAGTTTTGTTTCGGCAACAACAACGCCGCTTAAAGCCAGCAATGCAATAAGGTTAGGTATTGCCATTAAGCCATTAACAATATCGGCCAAAATCCAAATTGCTTCCAGTTTTAAAAACGGGCCGCAGGCAACAAGAATAATAAAAATAATACGGTAAGGCAAAATTGCTTTAACGCCGATTAAATATTCAACGCAGCGTTCGCCGTAATAGTTCCAGCCAAGAATGGTTGTAAACGCAAACAGTACAAGGCCTACTAAAAGCAGCATACTGCCGAAAGCAGGAAGGCCCATCGAGAAAGCTTGTTCCGTCATTGCCGCGCCGTTAAGGTCACCTTTCCAGACGCCGGTTACTACCAAAGTAAGGCCGGTAAGAGTACAAATAATAATGGTATCAATAAAAGTACCGGTCATAGAAACGAGCCCCTGTTCCGCAGGCCATTTTGTTTTTGCTGCCGCTGCTACAATCGGCGCACTGCCAAGGCCGGATTCATTGGAGAAAACGCCGCGTGCTACGCCGTTACGCATTGCCATCATAACAGTTGCGCCAAGGAAGCCGCCTGTTGCTGCCGTACCGGTAAAAGCACCATCAATTACGCTTGCAAAAGCGGAAGGAAGCTGGTCGGCAAAGATAATTAAAATACCAACGGTAGTAATTAAATACAGCATTGCCATAAAAGGAACGATTTTAGATGCTACGTTTGCAATGCTCTGCAAACCGCCGATAGTAATTACTGCAACCAGAACGGTAATGGCAATGCCCGTGTAAGTTACAGGTATGCCTGCGGTAATCTGCGTAATTTCTACAATGGAATTTACCTGTGCAAAGGTACCAATACCAAAGTAAGCACACAAAACGCCAAACGCAGCAAACAAAATTGCAAGCGGCCTGTATTTTTTGCCCATACCTTTTTCAATATAATACATAGGCCCGCCGGAAATATTGCCATTGGCGTCTACCGTGCGGTATTTAACGGCAAGCAGGCATTCGGCATATTTGGTGGCCATACCAAAAAACGCTGCCATCCACATCCAGAACAAAGCACCAGGCCCGCCTGCTTTAATAGCCGTTGCCACACCTACAATATTGCCTGTGCCGACAGTTGCGGCAAGTGCCGTACAAAGGGCCTTAAAACTGTTTACATCGCCGTGACCGTCATTTTTGGCAAAAAAGATAAGTTTTAAAGCATCGCCAAGTTTAAAAACCTGAAGCAGCTTTAAACGGATGGTAAGCCAGATACCGGTTCCCACCAGCAGCACCAAAAGCGGCGGTCCCCATACAAAAGTATCAATCGTGTTCAATAGTGCAATAACTTCTTCGTTGTTAAACAATTTTTACTCCCTCTTCCCTGTTTAGTAAAATAAAAACCGCCGGACAAATCCCAAATCCGGCGGCAATAATAAGCAGGCAAATAATAATATAAATATATTATTTACGCTTAAAGCTCTGTCCTTTGGCCTGAGAGATAAGGGGCGTTGCTTCCCCGTGCACCTTCGGCACCCTTTTAGTGGGATTCTCCAGAGATGTGTCCACATACGGTTCTCACCGGCAACCCGGCACCTGAGAGTTTACTCCTTCGGTAGAAAAAATTCTTCTCCCATATGCTTCATCCACTGCGATATTCATTTCTAATTATTTTAACACAAACTCTAATAATTGCAAGTAGTTTGTTTACAGTTTTTTAGATTTTTTTATTTTAAATAATCTTTGTTTTCATCAAGATGTTTAAAATATAACTTTGTTTCTTTTACTATTACACCGGTTAAAAGCAGCAGCGCAATAAGGTTAGGCAGTGCCATCAGCCCGTTGGCAATATCGGCAATAATCCAAATCATTTCCAGTTTTAAAAATGCGCCGCAGGCAACCATGGCAATAAAGAAAAGACGGTAAGGAATAATAGCTTTGACGCCTAAAAGATATGCAATGCAGCGTTCACCGTAATAGTTCCAGCCAAGAATGGTTGTAAACGCAAACAGTACAAGGCCAATCATTAAAAGCATATTGCCTAATACCGGGAAAACCATCGTAAATGCGCTCTGCGTCATTGCAGCGCCGTTTAAATCGCCGCTCCATACACCGGAAACGATAATAGTAAGGCCTGTCATAGTACAAATAATGATGGTATCAATAAAAGTACCGGTCATGGAAATAAGCCCCTGTTCGGCAGGCCATTTTGTTTTCGCTGCCGCAGCTACAATCGGCGCACTGCCAAGGCCGGATTCATTGGAGAACAAGCCGCGGGCAATACCGTTGCGCATTGCAAACATCATCGTTGCGCCCAAAAAGCCGCCGGTTGCTGCCGTGCCTGTAAAAGCATCGTGCAGAACCATTGCAATAGCTCCCGGAAGTGCATCACGGAACATAAACAGAATGGCCATAGTTGTAATAACATACAGCGCAGCCATAAAAGGAACGATTTTATCAGCAACCACTGCTATGCTTTTTAACCCGCCAAGGGTAATAACCGCAACCAATACCGTAAGCGCGATAGATGTGTAAAGTACAGGAATCTGCGCACCGGCGTTGGTAATTTCTACAATTGCATTTACCTGGGTAAATGTGCCGCTGCCAAAGCAGGCGCAAATTGTACCGGCTACCGCGAAGAAAATTGCCAGCGGGCGGTATTGCCTGCCGAGGCCCTTTTCAATATAGTACATCGGGCCGCCGCCGATATGGCCGTTAGCATCAATAGTACGGTATTTAACAGCCAAAACACCTTCGGCATACTTGGTTGCCATACCAAAAAACGCAGCCATCCACATCCAGAACAGCGCGCCGGGGCCGCCGGCTTTAATTGCCGTTGCCACGCCAACAATATTGCCTGTGCCTACTGTTGCAGCAAGTGCCGTACACAGCGCTTTAAAACTATCAACATCGCCATGGCCCTCGTTTTTAGCCTTAAAAATCAATTTTAAAGCAAGCGGCAAACGTAAAACCTGAATCATGTTTAACCTGATTGTCAGCCAAATACCGGTACCCACCAGCAAGCACAAAAGCGGTGGTCCCCACACAAACGCATCAACCTCATTTAAAAATTCCAGCATAGTATCTCCCTTTCATAGCAAAATCATAAGCAGCTCAAAAATTAACATCTTGTAAAAACTAAGAGCAATTTTATCGCTATTATGTAAACACATTCTTTATTTTACAGAACAACTTATAACTTTGCAAGACTTTTACAAAAGTATACTTGTATGCAAAATACCGGTATGCGTTAAAACAAAATAAAAAACAACCCTTCCTGCAGTTAAGCAGAAAGGGCTGCCCTGATAAATCAATCGTAATAATCAATGCCTTCTCCGTTTTTGTGGCTGATGAATTTGTCATTCAGCATACGCACAGCCGTTAATACGGCTTTTTTGGCACTTGCCTGATAATGCTTTTCAATCATGGCGTTCAATTCATCAAGGCCATCATTCATATTATAGCCTACAAGCATTTTAGCGATAAAATCGCTGGCAAGTTTGGTTGCAAGCGTACATTCCGCCTGCAAAATACGGCCGGTATGCATGTCAATTTCCACCACTACGCCAATTACTTTATGAACTTCATATGCCGTAATTCCCGCCGCCAATTTGGCATAGGCAGAAAAAATAACACTGCTGCGCTGCGTAGCATCAAGCATCTGCAATTTCCTCCTTATTTGCGTACAGACAGGCTGCGTACCGAAACATCAACAGATTTAACCTGCATTGCTGTCATGTACTCAACTTTTTCTTTTATTTTATTTTGAAAAACCTTTGTAACCTCAAAAACGCGCACACCGTAAAACAGCACTACTTCCACGGCAATGGCAATGCCTTTGGTATTGCTGCTGCGCCTTCTTACCCTGATGCTGTTTACCTTGTCAATGCCAAGCATCTTCTGGGCAACAATGTTTATTATATCCTGTATTGCGTAATCCGAAATAAAAATTTTACCGTAATAGCTAAAAGCCGGCCGCACAATGGAACGGTCAGGTTCGGCATGCTTGCGCTCTTTGGAAAACAGATTATACGGCAAATCGGCAAAATAACCGGTAAAATGCGGTTTCAGTTCTACCGTCGGCACAGGAACAATATGTTTGCCGTCCTTCAGGCGCATCTGCTTGGCCTTTTTCATTTCCTGCCTGGTGGCAATCTGCTGAATATAAACGGTTTTTTCGGGCTTCGGCAGACCGAGGCGCAAAACAATTTTCTGAATCATATTGTCAGAAGTAGCCAGTATCAATAAACGGTGGATGCCGCCGGAAGCCAGAGCATTGCGCACTTCGTCGGCGTGGCTGTCTTCCGTAAAAATTGCCCTTTTAACAGCCTGTATTCTGTTTGTTTCATTTTTAGCGGAAGTTCCGGCTAAAATTTTGGTGCCTTTAATTAAAAGCCCGTCATCAATAATTGCATCGCAGTTATTATTATGCGCCACGCCTATTGCACGGTGGCTTTTACCGGTTCCGCTCGGCCCTACAAATGCAACAACCTCCATAAACATTCCTCCGGCATTATTTTTATTTTAGCATTTTCTGAATGATATTTACCTTTTCAGCGTAAACTTTAAAAATTCCCAGCTGCTCCGGAAAGCGCCCTTCCACGCCGTGGAAATCGCTGCCGCCGGAAACAAGCAGCTTGTATTTCTGCGCCATCTGCAAAAAGCATTGCTGCATTTTTTCATCGGCACTCGGATGGTATACTTCAATACCGTCAAACGGAATTGTACTTAACAAGGTATTCACCAAAGGCAGATTTTCTATTTCGGCAGGATGTGCCAAAACAGCAAGTCCGCCTGCCCCGTGCAAAAGCTCCACCGATTCTTCCGGTGAAAGCTTTGGCTGCGGCTCATAGCCCGGTTTTCCGCGTTTTAAAAGCACGTCAAAGGCTTCTTCCACCGAAGAAAAATAGCCTTTTTTTACCAATGCCTTGGCCACATGCGGCCTGCCGACGGCGCGGTTTTTCGGGTCGCACTGCTCTACCGTTATATGGTAACCGAGCGCCCCTATTTTATCAAGCATCCTGTGCAGGCGTTTTTCGCGTGCATGGCGCATTTCTTCAATTTTATCAAGCAAATTTTTATTGTGAATATCTATATTATAACCCAAAATATGTACGCTGCTTTCGCCAACCTGCGTGCCAAGTTCCACGCCTTTGGCAATTACAGGCGCGCCCGGCACGGCAGCGGCAGCATTAAGCGCTTCTTCTATGCCGTTAACGGAATCATGGTCTGTAATGCCCAATATGCCTATACCGGCTTCAGCAGCCATTTTTACAAGCTGCGACGGCGTATAGCGCCCATCAGAAAACGTACTGTGAGTATGTAAATCTACAAGCATTTTACAATTCCTTTGCAATGTTAACAAATGTCCTTACGCCAAAGGCCGTACATCCTTTAGGCTTAAAGCCTGCGGTTTTGTCAGCGGTTGAAGTACCGCCGATATCAAGATGCGCCCATGGCGTGCCTTCGTCAATAAATTCGCCTATAAACAGCCCGCCGGTAATAGTGCTTGCCGCACGCCCGGCGCTGTTAGTCAAATCGGCAATATCGCTTTTAATCGCTTCTTTGCATTCCGGCAGCGAAGGCAGGTGCCAGTACATCTCTCCGGCTTTTTTGCCGCAGGATATAATCTTCTCAATCAGTTCTTCATTATTGCCAACAATACCGGCTGTTTCGTTGCCAAGCGCCACAATAACGCCGCCTGTCAGCGTGGCAATATCTATAACTTTGGCAGCCCCCAAACGGCAGGCGTACCATACGGCGTCTGCCAGAACCATACGTCCTTCCGCATCGGTCGAAACAACTTCAATAGTTTTGCCAGAAGCGGCTTTTACAACGTCACCGGGGCGCTGGGCGCTTCCTGAAGGCATATTTTCGGCACATGCCATAATGCCAATAACATTGCACGGCAGTTTTAACTGCGCAATAGCCTGCATGGCGCCAAGCACTACGGCAGCGCCCGTCATATCGTCCTTCATTTCGCCCATATTGGCTTCAGGCTTGATGGAAATGCCGCCGCTGTCGAAAGTAATGCCCTTGCCTACAAAAGCGGTGTACGGAGCATCTCCGCCGCCGTTATATTTAAGCACAGCCATATACGGATGGTTTACAGAACCCTGCCCTACCGCAAGAACTGCATTCATATTTTTAGCCCGCATTTGCGCAGAGTCAAGAATTTCACATTCCATACCGCATTTTTCTGCCACTGTCTGAGCCGCTTTTGCCATATCCAGAGGCGTAAGCATGTTGCCCGGTTTATTGGCCAAATCGCGCGCAAAGCATACGCTGCTGCTTACAATGCAGCTTGCGGAAACAACTTCTGCCGCACCGGCAACATTGGTAACAATGGTATAGCAAATATCTTTTTCCTGTTCCTGTTTGCCTTTACATTCACTAAAAGTATAACCGCCCAAAATAAGCCCTTCTGCCAAAGCAGAAAGATAATGCGGGCGCGCTGCGTTTAAAAGTATCGGCGCAATAACAAGCGCATTTTCCGTTTTAAGCTGTTTTAAAACGCGCGCCGCCTCACCGGCTGCTTTGCGCAAATCATTGGGCTTGCAGGCATTTTCGCCGCCAAAGCCGCAAATAACCACTTGCTGCAATCCGTTTTTGCCAAGCATGGCAAAATGCGTAATTTCACCGGTATCAGCTAGTTTTTCGTTCTTTTTAAGCAGTTCGTCCACTGCTTTTACCAAATATTCAGGCGCGTTCATTTTCGGCAAAGCCGGAATACAGCCCTTGCACAAAAACAGCACTAAGGTTTCCGCACCAGCAATTTCTTCAGCAGTAAGGTTGTTTTCCCTTACTGCAAAAAGTTTTTGATAATCTTTCATCTTTTTACCTCTCGTTTATTTAAAAGTCATTGCTGTATTAAACTCATCCAAAAATCTGCCGCCGTTGGCACGCTGCAGTTCCAAATCGCTTACAACCACACGCATTTCCGTATGGCGCACGCCGCCAGTATAATGCGTTGCCAGTGCATGTATTGCATACGGCACATTGCTGGAAGTACCGACATACATTACGGCATAACCGTCCATATACAGGCACGAACCGGGAGTTAATTTTTTTATCGCTTCCAGGCGCTGGTCAGATGTCATTCCGGCAAATTTAACGGCAGAACCGGAAGTATTTTCCTGCTCATCGGCATTGCGCGGCAAAAATATGCCCATAGTGCGGTAAACGTTTGCAATAAAGCTGGCGTCGTCTATGCCCTTATGCGCGCCGCCCCAGCTGTAAGGCGCATTGTAATATTTAAAAGCACCCCTTAAAACATTATTGGCAGTGTAAGGCAAATAACCTTTATGCAGAGCGGCATTTTTTACAACATTGCTGTTAACCTCCTGCAAAGTTCCGTTTTGCGCACGGATTGGCATTTTAACGGTATAAATACTGCTGCCTTCCGTTACAAGCTGCAAACGCGTTCCTTCGTTACAATAAACGCTTTCGCCGGGTACTTTAACATTAAAGCTCTGCCCGGTTACAACAAGGAAGTTCTGCGGCTCCACATATTTAAGCCAGGCATCGCGCCCGCAAACGGCTACGTCAAAACGCGAAATCCAGCCGCGGTAGTTATAGCTCTGCACATAGTAAAAAAAGCCGTTGGCACTCTGATGCAAAATAATAAGCGGCTCGGAAACAGCAACAGCAGTTTCCTGCAAAGCATCAAAATTATTATCGGTAGGATAATAAAAAAGCCCTTCGTTGGTTGGCAGCACACGCAAATTGCTGCGCCTTACCGTAACACCATAACGCACATTAACCTGTGCCGGTATTTTATCTGTATTGGTTTCTTTAATTAAAATATTTTTATAGTTCTGGCTTACTTCTTTGCCAAGGCGGAATAACGGGTCATTAAGAACATCATACCCGGAAACATAACCCTTTACGGTACTTCCGGCAAGCGTTTGCGGATAAGCCTTTAAATCATAAACCGAGGGCGATTTATCTGCAATTCTTTTATTGTAAGCGGCAACTCCTGCGGCATCAAGTATGACCTGCTCTCCTGCCGGGTTATTTTTCACCCAGTAATCCGCACTTATAAAGCTGCTGTAATTGGTAACACCGGCAGCATTTACCGCAAAGCACGGCAAAACCAAACACGCACAAAAAATAAAACAGCCAATAAAATCCTTCAAACGCATTTTACTCACTCCTTTACCCATATTATTTTCTATTTTTTCTGTTAAAATCCTGCCTGCAAAAAAGAAAAAGACCGTTTAAAACGGTCTTTAAAATTATTCAAGCGGTTTATAAATACCGGCTTCTCGTTTTTTCTGTGCAGTTTTGGAAATATAAGTGCCGGAAATAAATTTATAGCCTTTGCGTTCTACTATCTCTTTAATATATTCTTTATGCGGGCACGGCGGATTATGGTAATTATCAGACACAATGCAGCTTGCCAGATATACCGTAACATCATCCTTGCTGTCGCCCCAGCGTTTCAGCTTACGGTTTAAATCCTCCAGCTTTGCCGCAACGCCCATTCCGCAGCAGCCTCCGCAGGTTGTTGAAAGATAGTTTACGCCTTCCTCCAGGCCTGCAAATTTGCCTGTACGTGTTTCAAAACTTTTCATGCAGGCATAGCCGACACATTTTTTTGCAACTATATCGCACTGAATAATTAACGCTGTTTTTGCCATTATTTCATCAGCCCGTATTCTTTAAGCATTGCCGCCAGCTGCTCTTTATGCTGCGCTTCCAGCGGAGTCAGCGGCAGGCGCGGTTCGCCGCATTCGATGCCGGTTACCATGGTAGTGGCAGCCTTAATGGGAATGGGGTTAGTTTCTATAAACATGGCTTTAGCAAGCGGCACCATTTTGGTATTAAGGCGCGCTGCTTCTCTTACGCGTCCGTCTTCATAAGCCTGCATAAGCTCCTGCAGCATTTCGCCGCCGCAGTTGCTCAGTACGCTTATCAAACCGGTTGCGCCTACGGACATAAACGGCAGAATTTCGATATCGTCGCCGCTGTAAATGGTAAAGTCCTCCGGCAGTACGGTAAATAGCTCGTTAACCTGCCCTACATTGCCTGCTGCCTCTTTAATGGCAACAATGTTGTCAAAATCTTCCGCCAGACGTGCCACCGTTGCCGGCGCAATATTGGAAGCCGTGCGCCCGGGCACATTGTAAACGATGATAGGCAGCTTGGTAGATTCGGCAACAGCCGCAAAATGCTGGTAGAAACCTTCCTGAGTAGGTTTGTTGTAATAAGGCCCTACAATAAGCACGCCGTCAATACCCATAACTTCGGCCATCTTGGTCATTTTTACAGTTTCGGCGGTGCAGTTGCAGCCGGTACCTGCAATAACCGGCACACGTTTATTAACGCGGTTTACAACCACACGGAAGAGTTCCAGTTTTTCATCAACAGTCATGGTCGCCGCTTCGCCGGTAGAACCTGCCACAACCAAACCGTTGCTGCCGTGGGCAATCAGCCAGTCTGCCAAATCGGCGGCATTTTCATAATTTACGCTGCCGTCGGCATTAAACGGAGTAACCATAGCAGTAAGCAATCTGCCAAAATATGGATTTTTCATTCAAAACACCCCTCTTATAATTTAAACGCTTTATGAAGCGCGGTAACAGCTTCGTTAATATGTTCTTCTTTAACAATGGCAGAAATAGTGGTATCCGAATCCACCGTCTGTAAAATATGGATTTTATTATCGGCAAGCGCGCTGACAAATTTTGCCATCAGCCCCGGGAAGCCGCGCACAGCGGCAAACACCACGGAAACTTTGGCACAGTTTTTATTTACGGTATAAGCAAAGCCGGCTTCGTCAAGCACTGCAACGGTTTTTTCCGCATCAGCGCTGAAAACCGCAAACATGGAACTGCTCTCCGACAAATTAAGGCAGCTTACGCTGATGCCTGCCGCTGCCAAATCTTCAAACAAAATACGGCCGCTGCTGGCGTCTTTGGTATCCAACTGCACGCGGAATTGTACCAAATCCTTCAAATACGTTACGCCGCTGATTCTGCGTTCCGTAATGGAATTTTCAACTTCCAAGCCGGAAATATCGCTGGTAATAAGCGTGCCCGGCGCATCGCTGAAGGTAGATTTAACAACCAGCGGAATGTTCCTGCGCATGGCAATTTCCACCGCGCGCGGATGAATAACCTTCGCCCCCTGCTGCGCCATCTGTGCAACTTCTGCATAAGAAATTTTGTGCAGAATGGTTGCATCTTTAACAATGCGGGGGTCGGCGGTCATAACGCCTTCCACATCGGTATAAATTTCAATTTTTTCGGCATTAAGCGCCACACCAAGTGCAGCCGCCGTAACATCGCTGCCGCCGCGTCCAAGCGTGGTAAATTTGCCGTGGTTTTCCGTCATGCCCTGGAAACCGCAAATGACAGGTATCACGCCGGATTCCAGCAAATGCCTTAAATCATCGGTTTTAATGTTTTTAATGCGTGCCGCACCAAACTGCGAATCGGTAATAATGCCTGCCTGCCCGCCGGTAAGCGCCATGGCGTTAAAGCCAAACTTCTGCAAGGTGGCCGCCATAATGCAGGCAGAAATAATCTCGCCGCAGCACATCAGCATATCCTGCTCGCGCACATTAACGGAAAGGTTAACCTGCTTTAAAAAATCAATTAAAGTATCGGTGGCATAGGGCGCGCCCTTGCGGCCGATAGCCGACACAACAACAACCGGCGCATAACCGCTGCGGATAGCCTGCTGCACCTTATCTTTAACGGCGGTGCGTGCTTTTTCATCAACGACGGAAGTGCCGCCGAATTTTTGAATAAGTATTTTCATCAGCGCTCTTCTCCGTTAAATCCAGCCGTTTTTAATCATGGTTTCGGCAATTTGCAGTGTATTAAGCGCAGCGCCTTTGCGGATCTGGTCGCCCACTACCCATAAATTAAAGGAATTGGGAGCGGATTCATCGCGGCGCAGACGTCCTACATAAACTTCATCGGTATCGGAAGTATAAAGCGGCATCGGGTAAAGCTGCGCTGCCGGGTCGTCCTGCACGATAACGCCGGGGAACGCTGCCAGAGCCTTTTTAATTTCTTCAAGGGATACATCTTTTTCCAGCTCGATATTAACAGATTCGGAATGGCTGCGGTATACCGGCACACGGATGGTGGTTGCGGTAATGCTCATATCGTAATCGTCTAAAATCTTTCTGGTTTCGTTCACCATTTTCATTTCTTCTTTGGTGTACAGGTTATCACAGAAAACATCAATCTGCGGAATTAAATTAAAAGCAATCGGGTAATGCTTTTCCGCACTGGCAGAAGGCAGAATATTTGCCGTCATTTCTTTGCCGTTAAGGTATTCGCCAACCTGGTTTGTCAGTTCGTCGATGCCTTCTTTGCCGGCGCCGGAAACGGCCTGATAAGTGGAAACAATAATGCGTTTAATCCTTGCCAGGTCATAAATAGGCTTTAATGCCATAAGCATAATAATTGTGGAGCAGTTAGGGTTAGCGATAATGCCCTTGTGTTTTAAAATTGCTTCCGGGTTAACTTCCGGAACAATCAAAGGAACTTCCGGGTCCATACGGAAAGCACTGGAATTATCAATTACCACTGCGCCTGCTTTAACGGCGCTCGGGGCAAACTCTTTGGAAATACTGCCGCCAGCAAAAAGGGCAATATCAATACCGGCAAAAGAATCATGCGTTGCTTCCTGTACGGTGTAATCTTTGCCCATAAAGTTTATAATTTTGCCTGCACTGCGTTTGGAAGCCAAAAGACGCAGTTCGTTAAAAGGAAAATTTCTTTCTTCTATCAGTTTCAAAAATTCTGCGCCGACAGCACCGGTCGCGCCCAAAATTGCTACGTTATACTTTTTCATAAACATCCCCCATAAATAAAATTATAATAATTTATCAAGGCCGTAAACAAGGCCTTTAATATTTAATATTTTGCGGCATCCAAGCATTACGCCCGGCATGTAGCATTCACGGTTAACCGGGTCGCTGATAATTTTAAGGGTTTCACCCTGGCTGCCAAACACAACTTCCTGTGAGGCAACATAACCGGGCAGGCGCAGGCTGTGAATTTTCATACCTTCAAAATCTGCTCCGCGTGCACCAGGCATGGTTTCTTTTTCATCGGGATGGCCCTGTTTCATAGCGGCACGCACTTCGGCAATTTTCTGCGCCGTAAGCACGGCCGTGCCGGAAGGTGCATCCAGTTTTTTATCGTGATGCTTTTCGATAATTTCCACATTTGGGAAGTATTTTGCAGCTTCGCATGCAAGCTTAATCATTACTACTGCGCCCAGTGCAAAATTAGGGGCAATTAAAACGCCTACTCCTTTTTCGGAAGCCAGCTTGTCGATTTCTTCAAGATTTTCTTTGGTAAAACCGGTTGTGCCTACAACGGCGTTTACACCCATAGAAATAATTTTGCGCAGGTTGTCCATTACAACATCCGGACGGGTAAAATCAACAACAACATCCGGACGGGTGCAGGTAATGGCGTTTTCCAAATCCGTATCCACGCCGAAAACACCGCCGTCATAATAAGTAATAGTTTTACCGGCGCCGTTAATATCTACAACCCCGCTTAAATCCATATCTTTTTGTTCCATAACTGTTTTGCAAACTTCGGTGCCCATTCTTCCAAGCGCACCGTTAACCAAAACCCTGATCACTTTGCCAGCCCCTTTCTTTTATAAACAAAAACCGTTGAGAAAGACTTTCCCAACGGCAATAAAATCTGCATAATCATTGAGATAGCCCTCCGCCATTATGGCGACAGTCCGGCAGTTATTCACTGACGGCCCAGCATAAAAAACATGGCTGCTTTTTAAACTTCGGCGGTTGCCCTTTCAAACGCTTCATCGCTCCCGCTCTGCGTTATACTGATGTGTTCCGCTCCTCTATCAAACAATTTATAGCATAATTATATAACCCATTATAAATGTTGTCAAATAAAGTGTAACAAAAATTCTTTAAATTTTAAATTTTTGTCTTTTGAGAATGTTGCTTTGTTAAATTTTTACACTTTTGGCTTCTAAAGCCAGGTTTTTAAAATGCCGCACCGTCTGGCAAATATCATCCGCTCCTAAAATTGCGCTTACTATTGCTGCTCCGTCAGCGCCAGCCTGCAAAACCGCTTTATAATTTTCAAGCGTTATGCCGCCGATACCCACAAACGGCAGTTTTGTTGCCTCACTGATTTTACTTAAACCTTCTGTGCCGATGACGGAAGTATCTTTTTTGGTTGAAGTTGCATAAACAGCGCCGCAGCCAAGGTAATCGGCAGTATCCGCCTCTGCCTTCAGTGCTTCATCAGCGTTATGCGCCGATACGCCGATAACGGCATCGCTGCCCAGCATACGGCGTGCGATAAGCGGCGGCAAATCGCCCTGCCCTAAATGTACGCCTGCCGCCTGTACGGCAAAAGCAATGTCCGCACGGTCGTTAATTATCAGCGGCACTCTGTATTTATCGCACAGGGCTTTTACTTTTAAGGCGCGCTCGTACAAAATGCGTGTTTCCGCACTTTTGTCGCGGTACTGCAAAAGCGTTACACCGGCGCTAAGTGCGGCTTCCAGCTTGTTGTAAATACTATCGTCCTTAAAATACATCGTATCCGTAACAAGATAGATGCTGTAATCAATTACAGGTTTCATGTCAGTTCATTCTTTCTTCCGGCTTTAAATTAATTAAATTCCACTTGCCGGTAACATGGTAAATACCGTCAAACAGGCGTGTTTTAAACATGCCCGGGCCGTCTTTCTTTTCCATAAAGCCTGCGGCAAGTTCAGCAGCCTGCCCCATAATTACCACGCCTAAAGCAGCGGCGGTCATATAATCTTTGGTAACGGCAGCGCAGCAGGCGCACAATGTTGTAGTAATGCAGCCTGCGCCGGTAATTTTTTTCAGCATTTCGTTGCCGCCGTTTAAAACCAGCACCTGTTTGCCGTTGCTTACATAATCAACCTGCCCCGTTACAGCGGCAATGCAGTTAAATTTGGCAGCAACAGCCTTGGCAGCCTGCAATTTTTCGCCTTCATCCGCCTGCAAAACGCCGTCCACTCCGTGCCCGGCTGCTTTTTCGTCAGCCAGCGCTCGGCATTCGTCATAATTTCCGCGCACAATATTAACATATCCGCCTTTTAACAGCTTCAGCGCAAAATTAAGGCGCAAAGCGCTGCTCATCACGCCAACAGGGTCAAGCACAACAGGTATGCCCTTCTTTTTAGCCGCCATGGCAGAGCGCTCCATAGCAATCATTTTATTATAATTAATAGTGCCAAGGTTCAATACCAAAGCATCACTACCTGCAGTTATAACTTCCACTTCTTCAGGTTCATCTGCCATAACCGGGGATGCACCGGCGCATATAGCGGCATCGGCACATGCTTCTGCCGTTACATAATTGGTAATGTGGTGAATAACCGGTTTTTGTTTCTGCAATTCTTCTATAATTTTACCAAAATGATTCTGCATTTCCATATTATTCAAGCATGCCTGCCTTTCTGTATAAATCTACAAAATGATGTGTCGGGCCGCAGCCTTTTCCTATGGCAAGGCTGTGTTCAATGGCTTTTGTTACATAGCTTTTGGCATTTTTTACCGCTTCGGCAACGTTAAGGCCATTGGCAAGGTTTGCGGCTATTGCCGATGAAAAAGTGCAGCCTGTGCCATGCGTGTTTTTGGTATTAATGCGCTCGGTTTCAAAGTGGTAAAACTCCCTGCAGTCAAAAAGCACATCCACCGCATTGCCGATATGGTGGCCGCCTTTAACTACAATGCCCTTGCAGCCCATGGCGCAGATTTTCTTCGCTGCAGCTTCCATATCAGCAACGGTTTTAATTTCCATTCCGGCAATTTTTTCCGCTTCCGGAATATTAGGCGTCAGCACATCCGCCAGCGGAATTATGGTTTTTATAAGCGTATCAATCGCGTAAGGCTGCATTAACGCACAGCCGTTTTTAGCATACATAACCGGGTCTATAACAACATTCTGAGGCTTATATTCCATTAATTTTTCCGCAACAGCCTGCATACATTCCGGCGTGGAAAGCATGCCTATTTTAACAGCATCCGGAAAAATGTCTTCAAAAACTGCGTCCATTTGTTTTTTTATCATATCGGGCGTAACATCCTGAATATCAATAACGCGTGCAGTGTTTTCAGCAACTACCGATACAATTACGCTCATGCCGAAAGTTCCGTGCGCGGCAAAGGTTTTTAAATCTGCCTGAATACCGGCACCGCCGCTGCAATCACTGCCGGCAATAGTAAGTAAATTTTTCATTTCTGCTCCTTTACATAAAAAACGGGCTCAGCATAAGCCGGCCCGTTTACAATATTACAATAAGCTTTTTACTTTAGCTGCAACGTTTTCGGCAGTAAAGCCGTATTCCTTCATTACCGTGCCGCCTGGTGCGGATGCACCAAATTTATTGATGCCGATAACATTATCTTCGCTGCCGGTATAGCGGCTCCAGCCCAAAGTTACGCCGGCTTCAACGGCAACCTTTGGCAAGCCTTCAGGCAATACGGATTTTTTATATTCTTCGCTCTGCATTTCAAACATATCCCAGCTCGGCATAGATACCACGCTTACGCAAATGCCTTCTTCGGCAAGTTTAGCCTGTGCTTCCAGTGCCAGATGCACTTCGCTGCCGGTGGCAATAATAACCGCTTTGGCTTCACCCTGGCCTGCGTCAAGCACATACGCGCCTTTACCGGCGTTATCGTGGATAACAGCGGCATACTTATGCAGTACAGGCAATTTCTGGCGGCTTAAAAGCAATGCCGTAGGCTTATGCTGGTTCAGGCAGGCTGTCTGCCATGCCATAGCGGTTTCCAAAGCATCTGCCGGGCGGATAACGCACAAATTAGGAATAACTCGCAGGCTCATAGCATGTTCTACCGGCTGGTGCGTAGGCCCGTCCTCGCCAACGGCAATGCTGTCGTGCGTAAATACAAAGATGGAACGCAGGCCCATCAGTGCAGCCATGCGTACTGCCGGGCGCATAAAATCGGCAAATACAAGGAAGGTGCCGCCAAACGGAATGAAGCCGCCGTGCAGCGCAATACCGTTCAGTGCTTTGCCCATAGCGTGTTCGCGCACGCCAAAATGAATATTTCTGCCGGTTCTGTCATCTTTGGAATAATAACCGCAGGTTTTCATTACTGTTTTATTGGAAGGTCCAAGGTCGGCACTGCCGCCAACAAGCTGAGGCAGCTGCATGGAAAGTTTCTGCAGTACTTCGCCGCCTGCTTCACGGGTAGAAATGCCTTCAATATCATTAAATACTGCTTCAAGGTCGCTGCGGCTTACAAGCACATCGCCTTTAATGCGTTCTTCAAGTTCCTTGCCGAGTTCCGGGTAAACTACTTTATAATCTGCAAGCAGTGCTTCCCATGCAGCCTGTTTTTCTGCACAGGCAGCAAGTTTATCGTCAAAATGCTTGCGTACGGTTACCGGCACATAAAAGCTCTGCCCAACCGGCCAGTCAGCCGCTTCTTTGGTTTTGGCAACGCCTTCGGCGCCAAGCGGTTCGCCGTGGCAGGAAGCGTTATCCTGTTTCGGGCTGCCGTAACCGATATGAGTACGTACAATAATAAGACTCGGATGTTCGGTATCGGCCTTGGCTTCTTTAATGGCATTTTCCAAAGCGTCGATATCTTCGGAATCGGCAACGCGCAGTACCTGCCACCCGTATGCTTCAAAGCGTTTGCCTACATCTTCGCGGAAAGCAATTTCGGTATCGCCTTCAATAGTAATATGATTGTCATCATAAAGATAAATAAGTTTGCCCAAACCCAAAGTACCGGCCAAAGATGCCGCTTCACTTGCAACGCCTTCCATCTGGTCGCCGTCGCTGGTTAAGCCGTAGGTATAATGGTTAACCACTTCAAAGCCCGGTTTGTTGTATTTGGCAGCCAGCATGGTTTCGGCAATGGCAAAACCAACGCCCATGGCAAAGCCGTGTCCCAGTGGCCCGGTAGAAGCATCTACGCCGGGAGTAACGCCGTATTCCGGATGGCCCGGAGTAATACTGCCCCACTGGCGGAAATTTTTAAGCTGTTCAATAGAAACATCATATCCTGCCAGATGCAGCATTGCATAATACAATGCACTGCCATGGCCCGGAGATAAAATAAATCTGTCCCTGTTGAACCAGTTGGGGTCTTTGGGGTTATAGTTCATAAAACGGTCCCAAACCGTGTACATCAGCGGCGCCGTACCCAAAGGAAAGCCCGGATGCCCGGATTTGGCCTTTTCAACTTCATCAATAGATAAAAATCTTAAGGTGTTTACTGCAACCTGGTCAATCGTCTGCATAAAATAAACCCTCCAATTATTGTACGTTATTTGTATAAATTATAACATACTTAACATTTACTGCATAGTTAAAAGCGCATAATTGTCAGCATTATTTTTCAAAATCTGCCCGGTGCTGTTTAAAAAAGTTATAATAAACGCGCACGTTTTCCAGTTCCGTCCAGCGTTTTACTGCCGCAGGGCAAGAATCAAAATCATAAATTTGCGCGTTTTTTAACGAAAGCACAAATGTTGAATGTGTTGCAATAATGAACTGACAGCCGTAAAAACGCGCTGAATCTTCCAGAAAGCGCACCAGTTCCATTTGTTTTTGCGGCGACAGGCTGTTTTCAGGCTCATCAAGCAGGTACAGCGCGTTTTCTTCAATTTTTTGCGCAAAGTACATAAAAGCGCTTTCGCCGTTAGATTGTTCCCGTACATTAACGCCGACATTTTTCTTTACATACATCGACTGCGTATTGCTCCGTACTGATGTAAGCTTTTTCAGTTCTTCAAAATCGTCAAGGCTGCGCAGGCGGAATTTGCCGTTATCGCCTGACTTGATTTTCCGGTATTCCTCAAAAAGTTTTTCCCTGCCTGAGTCAATACCTTCGTTCAGCATACGCAGATTAAGCATAAAATCAAAAACGTCATCGCTTGTAATAATACGGCTGTTTGCCGGAATTGCCGTGCCCTTTAATGTATAGCCGCATAAATCAACGTAATCGTTAAAAAAGCTGCTTTTGTTATATACGGCACTGCGCTCAAGCTTTAATTTTTCGGCAATTACGTTTAACGCCGTTGTTTTGCCACTGCCGTTGCTGCCGTAAAAAATAGTTACCGGCTCAAAATCAATCTTTTCTATTCCCCGCTGCGATAAAATTTTAAACGGATAAAATGAACTGTAACATTTTTCCTTTACATTTATGACAACATCAAATTCTTCGCCGTCAGTTGGAAAAGTAAAACTTTTTAAATAAAGCATTGTATATAATTCCTTTAT
>ULNH01025618.1_pt1 | contig 70712 bp, 87 predicted proteins | sample 1951871 | NCBI WGS metagenome assembly ULNH01 (sample SAMEA4835572, study PRJEB28245) | human gut metagenome | biome: gut microbiome; material: fecal sample | place: Denmark | collected 2008 | reverse complement strand
AGCGTACTGCGTAGTTAAGCCGTCCTTTTCCAGATAAATACAGATAAATAAGGTTGCATTATATTATGAGGTTCTGACGAACCGCTGCCTTGAACGTATCGTACCGAGTCGATTAATCGGTCTATAAAATACGGACCGTCTGTTCCAGACGTTGCGCTTCCGCTATCAAGTACAACTTGTGGCGGAAGGTTTTGGTTTGCTTCATTCCTCTGGCTTGCGGCAGCCCACAGTAAAACATTTGGAGTTACCCAATGGTTGTGCGTGGGCATTTCCGCTACCGTCAAAGTATGTGTCGCTTCGCCGCCCTTGCTTCCAGCAGGATAGTTCGTACCTTGTGATAATAAAACTCTACCTTGCTCTAATTGTTCCCAAGTACCGCCAAACAGTGTTGCAGGGTTTATAGAGTTTTGACTAAAATAGAACGAGCCAACAGGGTAAGCGTCCAAAGGCGAACTAATTTTAACCGTCACAGGGTCGCCCTTTACTTTTTCAATTACTAAATTTCCGTTCTCAAAAGTAATATTAGTAACAGGATTACCCATATTTCCTGCAATGGTTTCTACTTCGCTTTTAATAGTCTGGCAAGACTGCTTATCATTAGCGCAACTCGTTTTAGCTTCATCAACATAATCTTCTGCACTATCTACAATCTCGTTTAAATCCGTATTAGCTGTACTAACTATGCCGTTTAAATTAGTGGTCGCTGTACTAACTATGCCGTTTAAATCCGTATTAGCTTGACTAACTATGTCGTTTAAATCAGTAGTCGCCGCACTAATCGTTGTATCTATTTCATCTATGTACCCAAGAACAACATCTTCATCATAAACAACCGGAGCGTCAGCAGCATTTACCCCCCCGTCTGTGTTACCAACCGCTAACACTACCTTGCCGTTTGACTTCTCTTTAAAAATAATTTCTCCCTTTTTGATTAACGGATTAACTGTATTCCAGTTGCCTACCGTATCAAAGCTATGTATAATTCGAGTGCTTATTTAAAAGACCCCCTTAAATATCGTCTTGTGATTTTTAATCACCGTGCTAATAATTATCACTCCTAACTATTTTGAAAATAAAGTTCGCCAAGGTTGCCAACCTTCCGGAGACCAATCTTGGTAATATCGTATATATAAACCATTACCGTTATAATTAAACCATACTTGTGTCGGTCTGCCATTCGGATTACCCGTTGTAAACACAAGCATAAAAAATGCTTCGCCAATAGGCACATTACTAATTGTCTTAGTTTCTGCGGTAGAAGCATTGAAATACAATCCAGCAGTATTATAATCATTCAAATTTGCGTTTTGAGGTATTCTTGTAAACGTCAACGCCTTAGCATAGTTTGCACTGTTTACATTACCGCTATTTATCGTATTTTCAACAGCTTGTACATCACCCTGCAAGCTGCCAATAATATTCATAATAAACTCGTACTGGTTTTCATTTATTGGTTGGTCGCTTTCAGCCCCCCCCAACTAACTCAACCAGATAACGCCCTTGGTCGGCAATAACTTTCGGATAACGGAAATTAGACCATTCGTCACCTTTGGAATAATAATTACATCTGCCACCATTAGCAGAAGCAATGCTTTGCCATTCGGTTTCAGTTTTAAGCCATTCCGGGTGCGCTTCAAGCCAAGACCACAAAGCAGTCCTATCGGTACGCAATTCCTGCGAGCCGTCAAGTTCGTGTTTGTTCGCAGGTATAGTAGGCGCAATGCTGAATGTAACGTCACCAACATTGTCACCTGTATAACCTGTTCCTTCTGCATATATATATTCTAAATCGTTATAATGATTAACGCCGTCACCGCATTTAAGCCTTGCTTTACCTGCGTCAGTTTCAATAACTATTTCGCCTTTGTTTAGAACAGGGTTAGCGGTAGTCCAATTCTCTTTGGTATCATACCTGTTCGCTTTGTAAGACGAATTAGTATTGCCGCTTACACGTGCTTTAGACACGTTTTTTGTCATAACAGGCTGGTTAAGAATAAAGCCCAAATTAAATCAACTCCCTCTGATAACCCTGCCAAGTAATGTCCGCTGTAACTTCAACAGGTGTTCTTGTTCCAAAAGCGTCATTTTCTATACGTACAAACCTTATCACGCAAGGAGTACGGTTCATAACTTCAAGTTCGTATTCTCCTTCAAGATTACTGCTAATGCTTCTAACATTAACCGCAGTAGTGTAATAGTTTGGTGTCTTAATCGGTAAAGTCAAGCCGTCAGCAGGAACAGTAATATCATCAAAGTTTTCGAGCCTGTCCGGTACGTCAATAATAACTCTCAAACTCTTAATCTCTGCCGTTGTGTCTGTATCTGGCGAACTGTCTACTGCAATATGCAAGCTATCGCCGCTACGAATAACAACTTTGCCCGTATATTGTTTAAACATACCTTCAAAACGCCAATACGGATTAAGCTGCGGAAATACAGTGTTATCGTTTGCAAAATCTACTGCTCTAAGCGGAGTAGCGATTTCGTTTACAGTGCCAGTAATTTCGCTTGCAGACGGTGCTTCTAATATCTCGTTATCTTCATCTTCAATCGTATAAGCATTAGGAGAGAGTATACCAAGTGTTCCTTGTGTTTTACCCATACCCCAAGCATAATCATCTGTGCCAGTCCAAGCTAAAACGCCAGAGCCTAAACAATACTTAACCGTAGACGGAGAGTTTAAGTCATACAATAAATAAAGTTGTCCGTAAGCCATTGGCTGTAAATGTGCAGTCAACGATAAATCAGCATTAATAGTCGTACCAGCTACGGTATTATCTTCCGTAACTATGCCGTTATGGTCAGTCTCATACCAAGCGTCTTCTGACAAATCCTGCTGCCACAATACATTATCTTCCAATGGGTCGCCTAAGTTAAGAATACAAAACGCTACATCTGCGCTTTCGTTGCCTGCGTTGTCAACAGCTTTAATCATTACTGTATGAACACCCTGTCTTAATGCCTGTGTTTCAAAAGGCTGATTAGTAACAAGACCAGTATGTAATTCTTGTGCCGTTGTCCAATTAGGCTGACTACCTTGCGTATACTTTAATTTAAAGCCGGTAACATCATTCGGAACAGGATAAGTAAAGTTCCACCAAAAACGTCTTGTTCCGTCTGGTAATAAGTCAGTATCAAGTTCATCTACGTTACCCGGTGGGCTGTCTCTACCAGTAATCGTAACTTCTACGATAGCCGGAGAACCTTTAATACCGTCAGCAGTAACAATCTGAACACTTACCCAGTATTTACCACTTTGCAAACCACCAAGATAAACACTGTTTTCGTAAGTATTTGCCATAGCGGTATAATTCTCACCGTCTCTGGAAACGCTTACTTGGTAATGGTCAAGGAAGCGGTAATACATATCGTCCCACCATACGTTGAGACCCATATTTAAAATACCTTCTTCGCTCGTCCAAGTCTGTTCCTCTGCTTCAAGACCAGTTACTTGCGGCGGTGGGTCAGTATAAGGCGAACCGCCAGTCGTGTAATTCGGATTGGTAATTTGTGCGCCTAAGCTATCGTTGTAAATCGAAGCGTTGTACTGACGGCAAGTTAAGCTGTAAGTACCGGCGTTAGTTTCTTCTATCTCGGTAATTCTAAACGGCATTTTAGTGAAAATACCGCCATAAGTTACTTCAATTACATCTCCGCACTCTAACATCATACCTTGTGTTGCTACACTAAAGGTAATCGTAAGCGAGCATACTTTGTTAAGGTCTCTGTAAAGCCTGCCAATACGTAATGCTTGGTTTTGAGAAGTACAGCCTGCAAGCGTTACTGTTTTTTCTGTAATCTGTCCATTAAACTCGTGCTGTGCTTCCAAATCTTCGACTACTACTTTTGTTTCCGTCCATTCGAGTGAAGGGTCAAAGTAGCCAATTTTATATCTATTAGGAGTATCTTCGAGCGAAGTCTGCCCGATACTCATACTATCTTTAACAATCGTATCATCTGTAAAGTGGTAAACCGGAGTTTCGGCTTTCTCAACTTTAAGTGCAATCTGGTTGCCAATAGTAATAAAGCCACCAAACGGAGCAAGCATAGAACTTAAATGCTCAATCGGTGTCTTTTGAGTATCGAGAATAATATTAAGCGTATAACGTGGACAAGTCTGTGTATCGCCATTCTCGTCAATGTATTCTATTTCTTCATCACAATAAGCGGCAGTTTCTTTAAACGCTTCATCATCAATTAAGTCTTCGCTAATCCAATAGCCAGTGCCATATCTTTTACTTGTCAAAAAATCTCTGATAATCCATGCAGGGTTTTCCGTGTATTCAACAACCCATTTATTGTTTTTCCATACCTTGCATTTCATACCTTTGACCATTGCATTAATGGTCGGGTTAGAACCGCTTAACCTACTCGAAGCAACTAAGTCTGCTCTAATCCATGCAAGTTGCGGATAACCGCCCGTGTCTTCATAATTATCTGGTGTTTTGTTTTGATGAAATTCAAACGTACCAATTCTATAACCACGGTTATCAAGTACAACCTTACCTTTTCTCTCCGGGTCTTCCGGGTCGCAATAGCAATGTACAGCAGAACTGGAATTAAACTGCATACTGTTTGCGCTGATACCTTTACTTGTTCTATCGTCAACAGCACCGTCAATTTTCCAACCATTACCTTCGTCAGATTTAATTCGGTCAATAACAGTAGTCAGCAAGCTATTTTGTGCGTCATAGTGGTCTGTATTACCTAAAGTATAATTACTGGTCTTTCCACCTGCATACAAAACCAAAGTATTTCCGCTTCTGCGTACAGTAGCGTCTTTATGTTGAATATTGTAAATGCTGATATTTGTATCGTTTGTAATGAGTTCTTCGTTTGCCATTACATCATAAACGCAGTCGATACCAGCTTCACAAATAACTACGTCTTTTTGTAAATACCTACTACCATTATATGGATTAGTCCATGTTTGTAAGCCACCATATTTACGAGTGCCGTAAATTACCGGTATCGGAGCGTCTTGGTTTACGTCATTTGTAACCGCATTAAAACGGCTATAATCGTCATTGGAATAGTCGGTACTAAGGTTTCCGTAATCGTCTTTATGCGTAGTTGTCCACAAGGTAGAAGCAATAGACGCACCATATAAAGCACCTTGTACAGCGGTAACACCTGCTCCGAACCAACCGCCAAACGCACCACCAATACCACCAGCGACAGCGGCAATAAGGGTAAACGCTATCTTACCTTTACTTTTACCACCCTTACCCAAGCTATCACCCCATTATTTTTATTACGTATTAACTCTAAATTCTTTTGGTATTGCTAAAAAGCCACCATAATTTTGAAGATTATTATACCTGCGACAACTCTCCGGTGTTTTATCGCAATTTCTTGTAAGCGTAACCGTACCAGTCAAGTCGCCTTGAAACGGATAGTATGTAGTAACATAACCGTCTGTGCTGTTTGATTTAATCATACGTGTTTCGTAGCCAATAGTAATCAAACCCATTTTGTACTTGTCAGCTTCGCCAATTACGTCCATAAGTTTAATGTTATCTGGCGTACTCGAATTAGTGTCAACAGTCGAAGTAAAAACAGCCTTGTCCATTTTGCATAAATCATCACCAAAAGTATTGTTACAAAAATACTGCGTAATTCTAAACGGACATTTCGTTTTCGGAAAACTACAAATTACAGAACAAGTAAATTCACCGTTACTGTACTGCGGAGCGTCCAAGTAACCAATAAATATCGGTAGTACAAGCGTTTCGTCTTCCAAACTTTCCGGGTATTGTATTCGGAATAATTCAACCGTTCTGCCACGAAAATCGAACCCTTCCATGAGGGCAGCTACTTTAGAGTTATCTGCGTCAGATATTTTCAAATCCATATTATCAATTTTACTGTCTACGGAAGTTTTTACGCTACCTCTTTCGATAGGAACAGGGTAGTAGTCATATCCTGCAAAATGAATAACCGTATCACAATTACAAATGCGAATGTCGCCAGTCTTCAAATGAATAACATACAATTCAATAAAAAACGGATTTCCGCTTTCTTTAGCCGCTTCCATATTAACAGGTAAAATTCTCATTTATGAACTACCCTCATTTGAATTGTTACAGTAGTCTTACCAATTACTCTGCCATTGGTATCAAACCCCCATTTTTCAGTAGGGTTATAGTCGCTTGTAAACTGGCAAGTATATTCTTCGCCATTGTAATCAAATAAAAACTGTTCGCTTTTACGGTGTTCAAGATAAAACGCTTCTAAATCATCAAGTTGCTTACCTTCAAACTGCATTTCAAAAGTAATAATTGGATTAACACCCAAACGCTGAACTTGAAAAGCACCAGTCTCAAAATCAATAGTTCTATCTAAAAAACGTACAGTACGCTTGACTTCGCCACGTGGGATAAAACTAAACTTCTTCAACGTCAAACATACCTTCTTTCATTCTAAATCCACATTGGTAAAATACGTTCTGTTTCTTCAAGTGCATAATCATAGAAGTCTTAAATACTTCGAGTATCGTAAGCACTTTTGCGTTGCCAACGTATATACCGGTATGGCTTTCTCCGTTTATCTCAAATAATACAATGTCGCCATATTGCAATGCGTCAATACTTGACACTTTGTTGAAATACGTACAAAGCCAACGTGCTAAACGAAACGGCTCTGTTAAATACCAATCTTTCCGTATTGGTCTGCCGTCTCGCCAAGTAATATCTATACCGTGACTGCGCATAAATAACTGGCACAAACCAATGCAATCACAACCGTCAAAATCTGTGCCAAGGAATTTGTACGGTATGCCTATAAATTTATGTAAGTCTTGTTGTTTCATAAGTAATCATGTCCCAAATTTTATATACTTTTCGTGACAAATAAAAAAGACGCTCCGAAGAACGTCTTGGATTGTTTAATTTATTTTTTTATAATTGGCTCATGGTTATTAGGCTCTTTGTATTCATCTGGGCATTTAACATAATCATAAGCCATTTTTTCTGAAATTTCTAATGGACGGCGAGTAATGTAATGGTAAGCGTTATCAAATAACCAGCTACCTTCGGTGTATTTATAAACAATAGATATATTAATGACACTATCATTTATAAAATCTGGTTGCATTTCTGTTTTAGCTTCGGTAACGGTTTTATGTGATTTAAAAGCCATTTCAGTCCTGTTTAATTTTAATATACCAATATAAGGATTTAAAATACTTTTTGTTTCTTTAATATCATATTCGCTGGTAAAAATAACCATTTCCTTGTGATACTTTTTGCCGTCTTTAACTATAACATATCTATCTAAACTATATGGTGGATATGTTGCTTCTACTTCCGCTATTTTTGGTTGTATTAGTGCTTTAAAACTGTCTATAACTTGTTGTTCGCTCGCAAACGCTGTACAACAAATAGATAAAGCCAGCATAACAAGTAAAAAGATTTTCTTCATATAATCATCTCCTTAAACTCATTATACTGGCTAAAAAGTTTTCTGTCAATTTATCTGCGAGTACCTCTGCCCATAGCTTGCTGTTTGCCAATAATTGCCATAAGAATGTCGCTATTTTCGTTCAAGTATTCGGCAAACGATTTACTGTCCATAGCCATAATATTGACATAATTCGGACGGTTCTGCTCGCTGTCCAATGCTTTCATTGCTACCGCACCAAGAATTTCGTTGCTTCTGCGGTCAGCCAAGCTGTTTACTTCTTCGCCAACTTGCAAGGTTCTTACAACTTCGTCATTTCTAAGCTGCGGCACAACACCTTTACGCCCTTGCTCAACCATACCACCGGAGTGCATTTTAGGATATGCCATTACATTAGCACCAGTATGATGTTTAGGATAAGAATTAATATTGCCACCAGTATGCTCGGTAGCACCTTTGCCTTTACCCTTGCCGCCACCTACTAAAGAGCCAAGAAAACTTTTCTGTACATTCTGAACGCCAAACAATACTTGTATAGCTTCTCTTGCAAGGTCTTGCCAAAGATTAGACCAAATATCTTTCCAACTTTCACCTTCAACAATAAGAGATGTTGTAATGTCTGCAAAACCTTGTCGTATGTCTTGTGTTGAAGACAATTCCATTTTTTTAATATTTTGGTAATACTCTGCGTATTGCAATTCAGCTTTTTGCAATGCTTCGGCTTTTTCAGCAATTAACGCTTTGTTGCCAGAAGCAAGAGCGTCTTCCCACTCGTCTCGCTTATCTTCAACTAAATCAGAAATATCATCTAATCTTTCTTTTTCAATCCTTAGTCTCTCTGCAAAATCTCTGTCTTCTGCGTATGGGTCTTTAGGATTTCTCATTGCTTCAATCATTTTTATATTGAAGTCAGCGTCAGCATTGTCTCTTTCAAAAATAGCGTCAGCACTCATAGGTAATTCCGTCAAAGTGCGCAACTTATTTGTGACTTCCGTAATATTACCTTTTGTCGTTTCAATTTGCTGATTAACCTTACTAATCTGATTAACTATTTCAGAATAACTTTTAATCTGCTGATACAACTCACGGTTTACTTCTATATTACGAAGTTTCTCATTAACCGTAGCGTCCTGCTTATAGCCAACCGCTTCTGCGACATCTTGGTTAGCAGCCATTTCAGCGTCAAGGTTTGCAATTAAGGTTTGTTGATATTCTTCGAGTTGTTTTTGGTATTCAGAAAGGCTCTGCTGTCTTTCTTTATACAAATCTACTCTTTTAGAAGCGTTTTCGACAGTTTTTCCTTCAAATTGCTCTGCATAATCAAGTTCTCGTACAGCATTATTAAATTCAGTAGCAGCAATTTTGCCGTCATATAAAAGTTCGTTATATACTCTTTGATACTGGTTTCTTTTGGCTTTTTCGGAGTAATCAGTATTACCAGAACTACCGCCAGAAGATTTTTTACCTTTAGTATCAGAGCCTTGTTCTCCGTCTACAACCCCACCTTCACCGCCGGGAATGTCTTTATTCCCGGAAGAATTACGTGGAGCGAGTTCACCTTTAGAAAGCCTTGTTGCTCTTTCGGCAGCGGCTAATGCAGATTGCTGTGCCTTTCTTTGCTGGTTTATAAATGCAATAGCTTCATTAGACCTTTGAGTAACTATAACGCTTTCTTTCTGCGCTCTAATTAAATCCTGCTGTGCTTTATTATATTCTTCGTTGTCTATAATACCATGTGCAAAATCTTCTTCTGCTTGTTTCATTACAGCCTTTTGATAGAATAAACGGGTATCGGCTAATTTCTGCATTACCTCAATCTCTCTCATTCGCTCATTGATACGAATTTGAGTTTGATTAATGACATTTTTAGTATTCTCTAATTCGCCGTCTATTTGTGCCTGTAATGCTTGGTCAAAAGACACACGTAATTTATAATACTGTTCAACTTCTTTTTGTATAGCTTCTTCTGTCCAACCTGCCGCTTCTAACCTACGCATACCAGCTTCGCTAATAGCAACTTTAAGCTGATTTTCAGAACCAACAAGTTTCATATTCAGATTGGCTCTTTCTTCGTCAGTTAAATTAGCGTTTTCTAACTGTTTACGATATTCTTGTATGTTTTGAGCCAAATCGGAGACAACAGAAGAATTTTCCTTGTAGCTTTGAATAGTTTGATAAATTCCGTCTAAGGATTTTTGTGTTTTATCTATGCTTTCCGCAAACTGCTTACCGCTTTCGTCATTTTCTTGGAAAACATCATAAACAGCCATTAAGCCTTGTGCAAGTAAGAATAAAGAACCTACACCAGATAAAGCCTTAAACATTGTACCTATTACAGTAGTAAACGTAGCAGCACCCGTAGCAGTCAAAGTAAGCCCAACTCTTAAACCTGCCAAACCTTCTTTTAATAAAGCAAAGTTTTCAAGCACGTTGGTTAAACCTTTGGTAGCCCAGCCTGCAAGTTTTATGGCAAATAAACCTTTCAAAGTATTAATAATATCTTTAACATTCTCTGGGTCAATCTGCGCTAAAAACTGAACAATAGTTCTTAAACCTTGTATGATGTCAGCAATACCATTACTCGAACCTGCTTCATCAAGAGTTGCAATTAACTGCTGAAAGTCTGCATTTAATGCTTTAATCTGACGAGAGATAGTTTCATACTGCAAAGCAACCTGTTCGTCAGCCCAACCAGCAGAAGTTCTTGCTGTTTCAAGGTTTTTCATATAAAGTTCATAGCTTCTTAAAAGTGCCATTACGTTATTATATTGATATTTACCACCGGAAAACGTAAGAACACTTTTACTGATGTCTTTATTAGACTTGGCTAATGCTTGCATAACCTCTGGAATAACCTTTTCCATACTACGCAACTTCATTTCACCGTTATCGCCAAGTTCATAAATAGCTACACCAAGTTTTTCTATTTCTTTTCTGGCTCTATCTGTATTCATAGATACAAGCATAGAACGAATACTTCTACCAATTTCGCCACCAGCTTTACCTGTTACCTGCGACATTGTAGCAATCATAGCTTGTAAGCTATCAAAGCCTACACCTGCTTGATAAGCTGCACCGCCAGCACGTTCAGAAGCTGCTGCTAAATTTGCGGCAGTTACACCGGCGTTATCGGCTAACTTCGCCCAAGTATCAATAATTTTACCGCTAACCTGCTGTGCTTCGTTTGCGTCTTTAAGATGTACTGCGTATTGTTGCATAGTAGCTTCCAAGCCTTTATTGACTTCAACAAGGCTCATATCGTCAGTAATAGACAATTTAGTAGAAGCACGTACCAATTCTTGGATTACATTTACATCTTTATAAATACGTCCCCAAAGTCTACCTGCTTCAATGACATCTTCAACAGAAGCACCGTAATCAGCGGCAACTTGTATAAATTCACGCATAGCCTTGTTCATAGCTTCTTGGTTGTTCGCTAATTCATTAGGCATTACCTGTGCAAAATTAACCCTGTTTTGCTGATACTGACTTAAAGCGTCAATGAAGTTCGGCATTAAATTCATCATTAATCCTTCTGCTTCGGTCGCAAAACTATAAACCAAACGGCTACGAACCTTTGCTCTAAAGTAGTCAAGAGTATGATTTATGTCATAAAAACCACGTGAACCGCTAATGCCTATGTCTTTTCGGAAATTAACGCTTTCACGGTTTAATGCTGCATATTCTTTGCGTACTTTTTCAAGTTCTTCTTTAAGTTTATTATATTTCGGGTCAATACGAGATGTGCGTTGCAACTCATAATTAAGTTGAGCGGCATATCGCTCTGTTTTTGCAAGTTCGGTAGAATAATTTTTAAATCCAGCAGTATTAACATTGCCAAGTAAACCATTGCTACCTTTTTGAGAAGTTTGCAATTTCTCTTGTGCTTTGCGTAATTTCTCGACTTCCGCTGTCAATTCTTTAACTTGATTTTGAGCGTCTTTTAAATCCTTCTTGCGCTGGTCTTGAATATTTTTTTGTTCTACCGCCGCACGTTTTAATTCAGCAGTATTATATTTAGAAACCGCATTACTGTCTGCAACCGTACCATTAGCAACAGTAGTATTTTTTAAAACCTTTTGTTGGTCTAAACTATTCATCAACTCTTTAAAGGCACGAACCTTAGAAGTTAATTCCTCAATCTTCTTAGTTTGGTCTTTAAAATCTTTGCTGTTAATGAACGTAAAACTCATATTGTTTTTAACAAGGTCATTTTCAAGCTGTTTCTTTGCTTGTGTAAGTTGTTTCTGAAAACTCTCTAACTCTTTTCTACCACGTTTAGCGCCGCCAGTAAAACCTTCAAACGGGTCTTTTACTTCGTTTTCACGTATGCGTTTAATAGACAATTTGTCTAACGCTTGCTGTATGCCTTTCACACTTCGCAAAGCATTAGAAACGTCCATTACAACGTCAACTTTGACTTGTCTGTTAATAGCGTCTGCCAATTACATCACCTTGCTTCTCCCGATTTAATCAAATACTGTATCGCTTCTGCGTCTGTCATTGTTTTAGACGAACCGCCTTTCTTTTTGCCGTTCATTTCTTTCTCTAAATCATCTGCGTTTTTCTTAAAACCTTCGAGTAAGTATTCAAGCTGCGGTATCGTCATATTCATTAAATCGTCCATGTTAAGCGAAGTATTTTGTAAAACTGACGCATATAATTTTGACCAATCAGTTACACCATTGTCAGTGTCATTCTCTTTTTTTTTAGATTAGAAATACCGTAGAATACTTCAAATACTTTTGTAGCCTGTGCTACGTCTAAGAAATCCATAATCTGTTCTTTCGTATATTTATCGTCAAACGCCATAACCAAAACATCAAGCATAGCGTCCCACGCTTCGTCTGTATATTCACCGTCCGAGTTTATGTCGAGTATATTCTCTGCTATGAGCATATCGTTAAACTTGGGCGAAAGTTCTCTAATTTTGTCTTTGTGTTTAAGTTTTGCAGGATATATTCTGCGTTTTACTCCGTCTCTGCATAAAATATCTTCGTAAGCAGTAAACGGGTCTTTATCAATCTCTTTGCTGTCCATAAATACTCCTTAGCGTAAACTGACTTATATAATGTAAAAGCACCCCGGCACAAGTCCGGGGGCTGAACGCAAGTGAAGCCAATATGAAATCTACTTCACAAGCTGAAAACTAAGCAACTTCTGCTTCCCCTACAACCGCATTGTCAACCGTGTTATCGGCTTCGTCCGGCGTAGGGTCAATCAGTTTTTTTCTTCTACAACGGAGTAGGAAACAAAGCGTTTGTCGCTACGTTCCGGGTCAACCGAAGTAAAAGTTACTTCCGGCGCAGTAGCACCGTCACGTGTCTGTTCAAGGCTAAAGCCGCCGTCACAACGAGCCTTATAAACACGAGTATACAAGCGAACCTTTTTAGTACCGCCTTTGCCGTCCGGAATTTCAGTTACGTTAGAAACATGACGCAGTTCAACGTAACCCGGTACGCTATCGGTAAGAACGTGTACGGAAGAACCGTCTGCAACAGTGTAAACGTAAGAAACAATTACTACTTTACCTGCTGTCACGTCAGAACCGAATGTCAAAGCACCGTTTTCAGTGCAAGAGAACTGACCAGTAGTCGGGCTTTCAGAAACACGGGTCAAACGAGTACCGTCTTCAAGCAAGCACTCTACGGTATCAGCAAGTACGCCAGTAGTAACAGCAAGGGTATCGCCAGTGCCTTTAACTGTAATAGTTTCATTGCCAAATGCTTCGCCGCCAGTAGAAACAGGAACGCCCTGTGTCATAGCGAGAACATTAAGGTCAACAGTAGCATTGGTGAAGGTAAATGTAGCAGATTTAGAAGTGATGTAGTTATAGAACGGGAACAGGCTGTCACCGCCAAATACATCTTCGCTCTCGGAAGTAATTTCAATGGTCATATTCTGCATTTTCATAAGCTGTGCGCCAGTCTGACCGTCAGCACCAATAATAAACGCAGTACCAGTACCATGAATTACCATATTTTTTGTATCAATCGCCAAGTATGGTTCACCCTTTCATTTTTTACTGTCCGTTCATTAACGGATTATAGATAAGTCTATATTTGTACACGCCAGTAACTCCGCTATAATGCTGCCCTTCGTAATTCAGAAGCGGCTGAAAATCGTCAGCCAGTATCATGCGGAACAACAAGGAGATTTCCTGTGCTTCATACATACTGTGCGTGTAAATATCAACGTATAAATCACCAATATTAACGAGCCAGTTATTTTTGGATTTTTCAGCGTGCATAAAATAGACAGAAATAAAGGGAGCGTCTTCCGGCTCAATAACATCTGCCGTCTGGTACTCTCTGCGGATTTTCCTATTCTGTTCTTCCAAAAGTTCTTCGCCTGTTAATTCGGTGTTTATATTCAACAACTTACAAAGTTCTGGGTTAGCTACGCACAACTCAAAAACTCTGTTTAAAATTTCAAAACTATTTATCATAATTTCACCGTGAAACGCAATCCGTCAAACAATCTTTCAATTTCGCTTTCAGCGGCAACGGCTACGGCAATTTCTTCGAGTAACCTGTCAAGTCTTTGCTCAATAGCTTTCTTAATAATGTACTTAGGTTCTACCGGCTGAAACTTCTGATATAAACCGCCATTTTTAGTGCGCAGTTTTTCAAGGTTTACAGGCTTTGGTGGTTTTGGTCTTTGCCATAAATTTTTATCAAGGTCGTAATATTTTTCGTCCTCGCTACGGGCGATTACGGCAAGATTATGTTTTAAGCGTTCTTTATTAAAAATACCGCCATTAATATAATCATCTAAGGCAGGATTATCTCTATCCATTTTCGAGCCTTTACCATATTCACCAATTAAGGCTTTCTGACCAGTACCAAAAATAGACAAAACAATCATATTCCTTGTAAGTTGCTCTACTTTACTGGTGGCGTCAGCTTTACCAAGAGAACTACTTAACTGTCCATAGTCCATTTCAACCTGCTGTACAATTTTACGTGCTTCTTTGTCGCAAACTGTTAGTATTGCTTTCAAGATATTGTTTTGTATGTAAGCTGTATTATTCATTACAACGCCCTCTTATCGTCAGAGCATTGCAAAGCTAATACATTTTTAATTGATGTAGATATACTGTCTACTTGATAATTGCGACCGTCTATAACAAGTCTGTCTGTAAGTTCAATATCTGCTGTATGCTGCACGTACACCAGCTTTGTTGTACTTTCAAGCAGACCTGCGTCATAATATTTCATTTTGCCATTTGTGTCTTGCTGTACGCACGGTACGTCTTCAAGTATCGGGACAAGTTCTGTCCCAGATTTTTGGTTGCCAACAAATTTACTTTTCAAGCGATAAACACTACAAACCGTATCGCATAGCCACATATTAGCTGTGTTGGTATTCATAAAATCAGTATGGCGAAAAGCAGTTACGAGAAGTTTATCGTCTCCGTACTGTACTAAATCGCCAGTTTCAATCTGCGTATCGTCAGCAAGCAAGCCACGAAACTTATACGAATGAGCAAAATCCGTATTGCTATTAGACTGTCTTGTAATATGTATGCGCTCGGTTGCCTTTAAACTGCCGTCTAAACCATATACGTCATAATCTTTCGTAAGAAAAAAGCCTTGTAAACTCATACCGTATACCTATACTTAGAAAGAATAGAACGCATATCGTCAGTAAAAAACGAAGGATTGCTCATTTCTACTGTGTAGTCGAGCGTATTCAATCGTTTAGCACCGGCAAATGTAGAAAGCTGTCTAATATTTTGGGCAAGCATAGCGGTAACATATTTTACTTCGTCTGGAACATTCTCATATCCATAAGAGTATTTTATTTCCAGCTTTAATTGAGGTTTAAACGGAGAACAAAAGTCCAATGGATAAATAAAAGGATTGCCTTGCGGATAGTAAGAAAAATAACCGTCCATTTCAGCGTCAAGAAATACATTGTCCGGGGTTGCTTCTTTTTGAGACATACCTACCGGGCTGTAAAATTTTTCCTTAACAGACTCGATATTAATAACAGGTCTATTTCTCAATTTACCTCTGCGCTTTTCATTTAACTGAACTGTCTCGGTAGCTTCATTGACAGAAAAACTATATCCTAAATATCCGTCAATGAGGTTAGAAGCGATAATAACGTCAGAGACTTGTACGCCAGCTACCGTATTGCAATATTCTAAAATTTCGTCTTCTGTCAAATATTGGCTCATTTTCTACCTCGTTAAGCTGCTGTATAAGTACCAGTAATGCTAATCGGGTCACCTTCGGACATAGTAAGCTGTCCAGTAATGACTGTGCCGTTTACATTAATTGTACAAGCGGTAATCGTAGGAGCGTCTTTGCCTTTAGCACCTGCTGCGCCTGTATCGCCTTTTGCGCCTTTCAAGTTTTTAAAAGCAAAAGCAAATGTACGAGCCTGTGCAGTACCGCCCGGAGTTACTGTAACAGAAGGAGTGCCAGTATTAGCGTCAACAGTAGCAGTAACACTTGTAATTTCAGCAGCAGCACCTGCCGCACCGGGGTCACCTTTATCGCCTTTAGCCCCTTTTGCTCCGTCAGCAGGTTTATTGACATAAACGAGAGTGCCGTCAGCATTACGTGCTAAAATCTGACCTTCTGTGCCGTCAGCGGCAGGTTTTTCAAGTGCGTTGGCAATGCCGCTTTCCATATTATTAAGTTTTTCTTTTGTGATTTTGTCACCAGTATTCCAAGTTGTTTTACTGTATGCCATTCACATCAACCTTTCTTAGTTGTTTTACGTGTACGTGTTGCTTTAGTAGTAACAGCAAAAGTATTAGCGTCAGAAGCCGCTACCGTAGATGTATCGACAACGGCTTCATCAACTACTGCGTCAGTTCCAGAAGGTGGAGTTACGCTGCCGTTACTTTTTTTTTGAGGATAATGTGAGCGTATTCTGCGCCTTTAGCAACAATGCAGTCATACTGTAAAGCCATGAATTTTTCGTTAAGGCTTTCGTCCTGTAAACCAAAACCGAAAATACGAGGGACAGGAGAACCTACATAGTAACGAGTTAAGAGGTTTTCAGAGAGGATTGCAATATTATGGATTTTCTTGCCACTATCGCCAGCAGTACCGTCTTGAATAGGCAGATACGGGTCGGGAGCAATCGGCAAAACGCCCATGCAAGTCATTACGCCACGAACTTTAATACCTGCGGTAATTTCTACTTCATAACCTTTTACGGTGTTTTCACGAGCCTGTTCTTCCTGTTCGATAAGGTCATAAGTCAAAGGATTTACAACAATCAGAGAAGGACGAACATCATAGTCGGTTTTAGCTGCAAGTTCAGCAACTTTTGTACGGATATAATCGCAAATCAGAGTGCCGTCCGGTACGTCTGCGGTATTGGTAATCTGGGTAAGCAAACCTACATATTCGTTGGTAGTGCTTTCAGACAAGGAAGTATCGTTACCAGTCCATACTTTAGCGTCCTGCAACATCAAAAGGTCAGTTACCATAGCACGAATGTCCTCGGTTGTCAGACCATTGTACAAGCCCTGCTGGTTAGCTACTTCACGGTCAAAATGAGTGAACTCAATTTCATTGGTAATAGCTTTGATGAAAGCTGCTTTAGCTACACGAGTTACGTTGTATTTTGTAGTTACTTTCAGAGCGTGAGGGTCTTGGAAAGCTGCGGTTGCAGTAGCTGCTTTCTTTTCAAAATACTGTGTCGGGTTGCCAGTAGCAGGTTTTGTCTGCATACGGCGAAGCAGATAGCCACGTTTTTCTGTAAGGTCAAGAATTTCTTTTTCGTAAACAGGTACAATTACAAAACCATTGCCGGTTTTAAGACCTGCGTCAGCGAAGGATAAAAACTGAGAATTTGCCATTAATTACATACCACCTTTACGTGCTTTGAGACTTTCTTTAAAAGCGTCAAGTTTTGCTTTAGCTTTAAGACTTTCGGGAATTGTCATATCGTTGTCAATTTCTTCGCATTTTACTTTGAGGGATTTTTCTTCGTTTTTTTTCAGTTCGTCTTCCTTAGACGCAAACTGCATACCCTCTGTTTTCGGAGCAGGAGTTTCTTCTTTTGCTTCCGGTACTTTAGTTTCCGGTACTTTTGCCTGTGCTTCGATTTTTTCGCCGAGAGCGTTAATAGCGTCAGTTACAGCAGAGAAATCTACTTTTTCGGGTTCTTTACCTGCGAGTGCGTCAATCTTTTCAGAAACCGCATTAAAACTTGCAGTCAAACCTTCAAAGCCCTCTGTGATTTTGCCAACAATAGCTTCGAGTTCTTCTTTGGTCATTGAATTGCCACCTTTCTTTGCTTGTGCCGCAAGTTGTGTAGCTTTAAATGCGGCTAAATTTTTATATAAAATTGAAACGCCGGTAAAGGTAAACTTTGTTACCAGATAGTTGTCGCCATAGTCTTCCATATTCTCTACAAATACCTCTACTGAAAAACCAAGGCTTTCTTTGGCGTTTTTTATCATGAAGCAGACTTCGGACAAGTCATTTTTCCATAACAGACCGTCAATGTTTACGCCACCGTCTTCACTTAAAGCGGCGTGTTCAACTACACCAATTTTGAAATGGTCGTCATGTCCCGTAAGTGCGTCTTCCGGGTAGTCCCAAGGGTTATACCTGCAATTAACGCCCATGCCAACAAAGGAGTTTAAAGCGTTTTCGATAGCTTCTTTACTAAAAGCTACTGGTTTATCACAACCACAAGGAACACCGTCAGAAGGAGTGTCTGCATATAAACAAACGCCACTAAACGGCATTTTATTGATATGCTCGTCAGCAGCGTCTGCAAAGTTAAACTTATTAAACTGTAAAAATATATTCTTTATGGTAGTTCACCACTCAATCATTATTGGTATCGTCATTGTCCCTATCATCATTAACATTGTCATACCTGTCTTTGCCTACGCCATTGTAACCACCAGCGTTTTGTGTTTGTAACTCCGCTGTCTCTTTAGCGTATTCAATGTTAAGTTTTGACTTGTAATCAGATTTCAAGAGACCGCCGTAATCAGCATTAGAACCTTCAACTTTCGGATAACCAAGAAGCTGTCTGGTTTCATCAAGCGTTAAAATATCTGCGTTCCATTCGGCAAGAATACGGTCAGATTTTTGTTTTTTACGTGTTTCATTGTCTTCAAAAACAAACTTGAAAACGAGCCTGTCTGCGTAACCTAAACGAGCCAGAACCTTTTTGTTAATCTGGTCTGCGATTAGATTAGCTAAAGGAATAACAGCTTCTTCAAGTATGTTCTCTTTCTGTTCAGCAACCGTGCTTCGGTCTGTCTGGCTACCCTCGTTAAAGCGTTTAGGGTCAACACCAAACGTATAAGCTACAATAACGGTCAGAAAATGTTGCCATTGTAGATATAAGCCGTCGTCACCAGCAGGAGCAATCTGTTCACCAGTAGCACCTTTAGTACCGCCAATAATAGGAATGTTACCAGTGCCAACAATTTCTTCTTGGAAGTATTTACGGAAAGCGTCAATATCTTGTTTAGAAGCACCTTCGCCTAAATCAATCAAAAACTTAGGCAATGCTCTTGAAGCAACCGTTCCTGCGTATTTCTGCGCTTCAAGTAAGTAATTAATAATTTTGAAAGCAGCTTCGACAGGAGCAAGACCAAGAGGGCTGTAAGTAAAACTCGTACCTCGCAAATACATTAAATCTCGGTCGGCTAAATCAACTTCGTCTCCGTTAATTTTGCGCTGTTTGTATTTAATGTCGGTTGGCTTATAAACACGGTCAACACCAACACGTATCGTAAAACCGTCAACAGGATATAACCAGATAGGCTTACGCTGGTCGCCGCCTTGTACAATTTCAACAGCACCGCAGTCTCCGGTCAAAATATCTTCAATTACCGAGCCAAATAAAGAAGCAAACGTATCGCCATTATTCGGCTGCCTTAAACAGCGTTCCAGAACAGCAATTTCGTTTGCATAATCGTTTTCGTCATTTATATCGACTTTTTCAATGCGCCACGGACAGTTTAAAATACCGTTCTTGACGATATTGATTGCTCGTCTGCAAACCGGAGTTTTAGCAAAATTACGAAGCATTGTAGCGGTCATTTCTTTGTCAATCGTACCGTCAACATTCGTAATCGCCCAACCATAAGGAGCATACACAAGAGAGGTTTGCGGTTCTGGCGTTTTCGGCTTACGTCCTACGTAATACTGTTTGCCAAAAAAATTAAATTCCAATCTCTCACCTCTTTCTTAATATGCTCTAAAACTACCAAAACTAAGACCGGTAACGCCGTGCTTACCAGTCGGAAAAATCAAGTCTAAACCTTGTTTTAATGCGTCTATGCCGTCATCTGTACCTTTCGGGAAACGTCTTAATTCGTCAAGTAAACGCTTCTGTGATACATGGAATTTTACATAACCATTTTTGATGAACGGTACTAAACCTTTAATACGCAGTTCTTTGTCGGTCATATTCTGCATTTCTTCAATCGGTAAAGCTATGTTTTGTGCTAAAGCCCTGCGCCCACATTCCTGTGCAAAAAATGCTTGGAACTGAACACTCTCTATGCCAACTCTAACAAGTTTAGCTTGATATGTTATACACTCACTAATAAGGTCGTCAATGATTTTGTCTGGCTTACGCCTTTTAATATCAGCCTTTAGGACGTAAATGTAATTATCAATACCTCGTCCAAGTATTACGATAGCACTGTTATCAGCCTTGTATTTCTTAGCTAAAGACGGGTCAACAGAAATATAAACCTCTCGAATGTCGGGTAAAACTTCCCAATATTTAAACCAGTCTTCTTTGAAAATACGCTGACTTTCAGAAACAGGGTCATTCTGATATTCGCTGTCAAACGCTTCCGGGTTCATTTTTCGCATAAGCATAAGGTCATAGTAGTAATCTGGTTGTTTATCTGCCCAGAGTACCTCTGTTCCTTTCAGCATTGCTTTCTTATGCTTCTCAAAGAACTCTTTAGCTATTTCACTTGGATTTTCCAGCTTTTCATCATTGAGTATGTTTTCCCATTCTTCCCATAAAGGAGACTTGGAAAACTTGATAACAGCTTGATACTTCTTTCTGTTCCACATACTGTATTCGGGAGCAGTAAGAATTTTATTTAACAAACTCTCATAGTTGAGTATCGTGCCAATATATATAATTTTTACGGTAGTATTACCGCAAGGAATAAGTGCTTTTTGAAACCAGTTTAAAAGTTTTGTCCTTTGCGCTTCTGTTTCTACGCTTTCATCATTCTCAAGGTCGTCAACAATAATTACGTCCGGTCTGAACTGCCTATACTTGATACCACGGAGTTTCTGTCCTGCGCCTTTACCAACAACCTGTATTTTGTTAGCCGTCTGAATTTTAGCGTTTGACCAAACTTTCGTACCAACCAAGTCACCGAAAGTATCTCGCAGTAATTCGTTTTCTTCAAGTTCGTCACGAATAGCCATTATGAACTGGTTAGCTTGGTCTACTGTATCGGACACAATCAGAATGTTCTTTGCGTAACCAAATACAACACACCAAATCGGAAAGCCAAAGGAAAGTATCTGGCTTTTACCATGTCCACGGGGCGCACCACGAGCAAAGTAGTATTTATCGTTTTTACGCTTCATAACGTATTCTTCTAATGTATGGAACACATCTTCGTGAAAAGCGCAAAATTGACCAGTGAAAATATGAGGAAAGAATGTTTTACAGAATAAAGCTAAGTCAGTCCTACATTGTTCTATTACCTTATCATCAACAGTGACTTCGAGTTCTTTCTCTATGTCACCAAGTATGCCAAGGTAATCAAAACTATTATCAGTACCTATATTCCTGCGCTTCTTTCTTACGCTCTTTGGAATTTAGATTGTCGATAATGTAGGATTTTTTATTTTTAACTTTATTCTTCGGTCTCTTTTTCTTGAATGTCTTTTTCACTTTTGAATTTTTCCTTCAACATAAGTAAACCTTCACCAATCTTCCCACCGCACCACCAAGCGAGCCGACAAACCAAATAAGCATAGAAGCCGTAAATACCAATCCACATTAACGTCCAAAACGCAATGCCACCATAGTAAGCACCGAGATTAATGGAAGCGTCTGCAATTTCAAAAAACACTGTATCACTCCTAAATTGTTAATAAAAAAAAGAACGCCTTACAGCGTCCAATTAATAACTTAAAAAAACAGAAAGCGCACCGCCGAGCGATACGCAATCGACTACTCCTGCCACATTTTTGGCTAATTTTGCAATAAAAAATAACCGCCCAGCCTGACAAACCAGCAGTTATTTTTTAACTTCTTTTAGTGACCGAGCTAAATATTAAATTAATAAACGAGAGTAGCCGTAGCTCTCTCGCCCACCCCTGCGCCACATAAGCGTCTCGGTGTAATCGTTAATTGTTTTACCACGGCAAAGGTTGCTACTCTTTGTTAGTCCGTGGGGCTTGGAGCGTTAGTCTAATGCTTTACTTACTTTTTCAAGCAACCGTAAGTGTCAGCTATCAGCTACGTCTTTGCCTAAGTTAGTTTGAGCCAACGCCCTAATTGTTGCGGTTTATACTCTCGCACGAGTAAGATATATATGCAGGTCTTATCATCAACGTGTAATATTCCACTCCGAGCCTGCTTAATAACTTGGAGCCTTGTGCTGTAATCGAAACAGCGAATATGGTTTACAAAACCATTGTTTTGCCACTAAACTAACAAGGCGTATGGTGGGTAGAGTAGGAGTCGAACCTACGGTGTATCTTACGTGAGGGGTTTACAGCCCCTTGCAATCGCCACTATGCTTACCTACCCATATTGGCAGTGGCATAGGGAATTGAACCCTAAACTTCGCCGTGACAGGGCGATATTTTAACCATTTAAACTATGCCACCATAACTGGTAGCTATTCCTTATCATCACTTATCGAGTAAGTTCTGACCCGCACTACCAGTAAAATTGTATGTTCGCTTACGCCGTTTCCTATTGAGCGATATTTATAGGCGTATAATTAGGCATACTGCCAAGAAAAGCCGTAAGCCATTTTACGCTTGCCTTTACAGCACTTAATAATATGGCTGTCACATTGTTTATTGCCCACACTTAAAGCTGCTTCCGTTACTGACGCATACAGTTCAATCCATTCGCCAGTAGTAGGGTTTACTTTTGCTATCCAAGTTTTAGGTTTTACACTGTATATGTTCTTAGCAAAGATATACCGTGAAGCAAGTACAGTCTTAATCGTATGAGCAGATATATTTAAGTTTATTTCTATTTGATTTATAGGTAATTTTTGTACGCAATACTGAAAAATGATGTCATTTTCTTTACCAATATTCACAACAGCAGGGTTATCTCCACCTAAAGACGCATTATAACCGTTATTAAAACTATCGTATTTACGGATATATTCGATTTCTTTTTCTTCGAGCAAGCCTTGTCTGAAACGTCCAATTAACTCGATTGTAAAGTTATCGTAACCGATTTCACGCATAGCTGTATGTAAACGATAGTTACCGTCTTCATCTTTGTAGAGATTTCGTTTAGCTTTGTTAATATGGTCTTTCATACGCTGGCTAAGAGGATAATAACATTTGCCAACGTAAATTTTATCGTTTTCGTTGTTTCGTATTACATAGAGATTACCAATCAAAATAGTTAATCCTTTCGTGTAGATTTTATAGGAAGGAGGGGTATGTGCTAAAACTCATGCCAACAAAACTTGCTCGCAATACAAAACCACCATACCCGGTTTTACTAATGTACCAATGTAAAGTCTAACAGCTAATACCCTTGCAAGTATCTCTTACGGTCGCTCCTGTCAACGGTAAAGCTGTTATATATGGTTGCAGCACACGGAATTGCACCGTTTATACAAGGTTATGAGCCTTATTAGGAGACTACTCCTACCTGCTGCCATGTTATCACTGCCAACTCGCAAGTCAGCAGGCGTATAAAGCAGAGTAAATGTCCCTCTATATAATGGGTACATTTTGGCATTTTGCGGACATTTAGTGTAGATAACTTATGCCGCATAATATAACAATACCAAAGTTACATTCACTAAAAATAGTTACAATTAACCTTAACCCGGTAAACGAATAACAAGTGTATGAATAGTAGCTTCCGTACTCTAAATTAAGCTATGCTTAATAAACTGTAAAGGAAACCTTTACTCTTACAGAGAGTATTGTTCTAAGTTCAAACTCGTAATTCTTACAAATTACTTCGGGTTCACTTACGTTCACCCTTCGCAATCTTACGATTGCTCGTTTTCACTAAGAACACCGTTCAGTGAATGTCTTTCGTTTGTTTTCGCTTGGGAACTCAAACAAACTCAATACAATCACTTCACTATGCTTCCAGTACGATTGTAATTTCACTCGTTTAAAGTTCACTTGGGAGTTCACTTCAAACTCATTCAATTACAATCTATCACGAACTACCCTTGTACGTTCTTTTGGTTCGTAATACTCGCTCGTATTCATTCGCTCGTATTACTCACAGTGTATCTCGTTTTCCCCTTCTATATATTGGGTACAAATCGAGACTTTGCGGACACTTGATGTCACTATGATGTCATATTTCAAGTGTTAGAACTACTACCTTACGAGCAAAGTCTCTCATACGGTATTAGTCATACAGACGAATTGCACGCTCACCTCGTATACACTCGGTTCACTACCAATCGAACTTCGACAGGTTTTTACTGGCATAGTCATACATTAGTATCGTACTTGCATATATACAAGGCAACAATGTTGCCCACGGTCTAAAAAAGGGGAACACGTGTAAACTGCCTGTCTTGTTCTCTTGGGCAATTCAAGTCATTTCCGGCTTGCTTCGCATACACCTGTTTCGCTTTAGTGAGTTACAGAATTTGTTGACCGTGAAGAAATTAGGTCTGTTAGGCTTAACACGGTAACTAATGTATACGTAGTAGCTTACACGGTAAAATAAAGCTGTAATCGTAGTACACTACAATTTACCACGGTCAAAGTAACTCGTAACGTATACACTGGCTTCCGCTTTTGCGTTAAAAATCGTATGCGTAACAAGGTATACAACTCGTTTCGTGTATGCTTAATGTTACGGTTAGTGGTAACACGTACACTTAGTAGGCGTGTAGTGGTTTTTGTAGGTGTAGGAGTAGTTCGTATACACTTAGTTTTACGCTTGGTTGGATATGTTGTGTAACGTATACATTAGAGAGTTGTTGGGTGAGTAGTAGTGCCGCAGGCACGTGTATAAACTATATGCGCTTTCCGTGGCGTGGTATGCGGCTTTGGTTAAAATAAACTTACCCCCGGAGTCCCTGCAAAGCCGCTTGCTGTCTGCGTTTCCGGCTCTTTAGTACGCTAAAATGAGAAATAATAATACATTATTACTTGAGTTAATTCCTACTTATGTAGTATGATATATTGGGACGTTTTTTGTCCCTCTATTTTTGGCATTGAGTGCGCAAAATATGTACGAAAGTACAAATTTATTTGTAATAGTTATGAGTTATCCACATACTTATCCACAACTATCCGCACAGTTATCCACAGTTTTATACGACTTATCCACAAGTATTCTAATACCATTCAAGCATAAATATATCAAGTGTATGCCATGTAGCTATTATATCATACTAAAATGCTATAATATAACCAATGTATACGATACAAGCCGCCATATACAAAAGCCAATCAAGCTACCGTATTATAAATTGTATGCGTTGTTAGCTAATAGAGTACGTGTTGTATATACAAATATACATACACTGTAAACTATGCCAGTACACGCATTATAAGCCGCTATAAGCCTGTTTTTGCTGTATACGATACAATATACACGTTATAATTAATACGATTGATACAAGCAATATATATAAAGCCGTATACAATACAAGCAAGCACATTTTTTTAAAAGCCTGCTATCCTGCCGAAAATGCCGTGTATGCGTCAATAAAGCCATGTATTAGCGTATTTATAGCAGGGTTAATTATAACTATTTGTATACGTTTATTAAGTATTAGCTATTTATAATACACGGATATATTATAAACTATACAGATATATCAAGGGTATAAAAAAAGAGCCGGTACAATGTAAATTGTACAAGCCCTTGTTATTTTCATTAGTCGCCGAAGTGGATATTATATAACCGTGCTTTTGTTGTGTTATTCAATCGCCAATCATCAAAAGCCATTAAATTAATATTTTCTGTTTCGTCAGCGTCAGCCATTAAAACGGATGCCCGGCTGTAAATTATATCACGTACAACACAATCTTTTGCGCTGCCGTAAATATCCGCATATCCTAAAAAAGTATCTAAACATTCTTTTGGCGTGTTGCCGTAGTGTCTTTTTCCGTTTACACTTAAATACATTTTTATACACCTACCTTTTTATCTTACTTATAAATGCGCCTTTATAATACGGGTAGCTTTTATCGTATACACTTGTAATAATAAAGCCATTGTTATAATGTAATACTTTTTTACCTGCCACAATATACTGTAAACCTTGCACGCTACCGAAAGCACAATCAAAAATTTTTTGCAATGTATTAAAATGTTCTTTACCTTCTTCAAAATATTGTTTCTCCGCTAAATATTGTTGACCGTCTGCTATGCTATCAAGCCACAAACACGGTTTATTATTATTGTTATATCCTGTTATTTTCATATTTTTACCGTCCTTCTGTCTTATTTTATCATTCTTTAATAAGTAAATAAAGTATGAACAGGCTTAATAAATGTAACATATTATTCACCGCCCTTTACCGGGTAAATAATTGTTTTGTTGCAATCATCAAGTTTACGCATTGGCGCAAGCACGCCGTTAAATTTATCGCCCGTAAAAAATACCGGGTAAAAGTCTTTTCGGTTATGGTAAAAAGTAATAGACTTGTTGCAAGCATAAAAGCGTTTTAAATACTTAACAGATAAATAAATACCGTTGATATTAAAAAACTCTGCTTGCTTGTTGTCTTTTAATAAGTCTTTAAATTCCTTCCTTGTGATTGTATAGCTTTTAGCACTTGCCGCTGCATTTCCTTCTGTTATATAAATATTTTCGCAATTTTTAACCGTTTTATCGTTAAAATTTTTGTTATATCTTGTTGTACAGTCTACCGTGCTAAACTCCAAAGGGTTTATAAATGTTGTAAACTTAATTACATAATGTGTATTAGTGATAAACACTTCGCCGTTATTAATAAACAAATTGGCAAAAAGCGAACGGTGCGTTTTTTCTACCTGCTTAAAAGTTTGTTGAATAAAATTACTGATATATTTCAATGTTTTAGTCATTTTATATCCCTACCCTTCAAATAAGTCTGCCATAACTTCGCCCCGGCTATCAATAATACGTGCCAATGTGACCACATTGCCTGCACTGTAATGTTTTTGCCATAATTTAATTAAATTCTTTTTTGCTGTATCTAATTTTGCATAGTTTTTTATTGTTGTAAATAACCTGCCATTTTTACGTGCAATAAAGTTTACTGTATAGCTACATTTTGCACCTTGCATATATACATACATTTTAAAGCCCCCTTTAATCATTAATTAGCATGCAACAACCAATATAAACGCGCCTGCCGTAAGTGATAAAATAGGCGCCGCCGAACCTGTTATATCTTATTTTTGCTTTATGCAGTCTTTTTTGCCTTGCATGCTTAAATATTACGCAATCATTAATATTATAATTTATATCATATATAAAAATTGTATCTAATATACCTATATTGTAATAAGCGATTGCTTTTTTATCCATTACTTTTACCTACCTTTACATAATTCAAGCTAACTGTACTACCTAAGTCCGACAAGGTATATACCGGCACGCCGTCACGGCTTCTGTCTAAAAAAGTCCAGTGTTCAATGCCTGCCGCGCTTAATTTGTTAGAAACGTCTTGTGTCAACCCTTCGCCGCCGCTTTGATGATTGTAATAAATATACGGTTTATCACTTTTTTTTGCTTTTTTTGCGCCGTCAATCTGTAAAAAATGTACTCCAATATTTTGCGTTTCTGCTAAAAGCGTGTACTTGTAATTAATATGCAGTCTGCCTTTGCTGCTACCCAGTGGCAAAATATAAATGGCTTTTAAGTCGTTTTTTGTAATATACATAGCTTTACCGCCTTTCTGTTTCTTTATCTTTCGGCTGCGTTTTTTAATGCCGGTATTTCGTCAAGTGCGTCAACGTTGTCGCTTAAAAAGTCGATTGTTTTTTTATAAATAGGTAAACCCCTTAAAAATTTATTAAATTCTGTAATTTTTTCACGTGCAAAACTCTCTGCGCTGTCTAAAGTTTTAAAGTTAAAGCCGCCTGTAAAGCGTTCCACGTCTTTTAATGTAATGTTGTCGTCAAAAATATATGCGCTATACGTGTATATATCCCTTGCCAAATATAAATTTACTTGCCATTTATCGCGCTTTTTTTCCGGTCTTTCTTTTACTTCGGCAAATAAATAATTTTCTTTAGTGCAAGAATTTCCAAACTGTAAAAAATATCTATAATAATTATATTGATACTTGCCTGCTTTTGTGTAAGCCGTTAAAATGTAGTGTTCTGCTTGCCAGATAAAGCCGTTAAAGCCGCATAACCTGTCGTAAAAGCCTTTTGCCATTGCTTTTTCGCTCTGTGCCTGTAAGTATGCACGGTATGCTGTACTTTCTGCTTCATCTGCCGCGTTATATAATAAACGCGCCCTTTCTCTGCCGTTTATAATTGTTACCATAGCGTCTGCCCTTAACATAATTTACAGCCCCCCCTTTTATAAGTATTTAACGCGTATATATTTAACCCGTGCTTCTCCCAAAGTTTTAAAATAAAATAAGCTAACAAATTACAAAAGCCTGTAAAATTAAAGCCTTTTTTACCGTTCCAGCGTTGCAATGTTTTTTCGGCTTTTGCGTGTTCTGTTTCTTGCCAGTCTGCCATAATTTCCGCGCACTCATATTCACCGCACGCTACCGGTAAACCCAGCCCTTGCAACCATTCGGAAATGCGCCTTTGCGTATTCGGGTAACATTTTTGGCAATATTCGCAGTTATATTCGGCTTTAAAAGCATTGTAAATAAATTCCGCTGCCGTTTTTTCGTTGTATTCGGCTTCAATTTCCGCGTCTAAAAAATGCCCTTCTGTTACGTCTACAATATATGTAAATACTTTATCTTTAAATTTGTTGCTATTAGTGCGTAACATTTTTTACACTTCCTTTTTGTATGTTTGTGTTTTTGTGTTTATCTGTCTATTTATATACTGGATATACTAACAACGCCTATTAATATAATTATTAATTCTAAAGGCGTTATTTTTACCGGTTGCAAAAGCGTTTGCCATACCGTTATTACACTACCGGCTACAATGCTATATATTTTAATCATTTTTTGCCCCTGCCTTTAATTCGCTGTAATTATTTTCAGCATTTTTTGCAATTTGTAAAATTTTATCCTTGTCAGCTTGCAAAAATGTTTCTGTATCTTTTTGTACAAACAAGGTAAACAATTTTAATGCTTGCAAAATTAAAGTATTTTCAGCTTTTTTACCTAAACGCCTGCTGACCGTTTTTAAGGTCCATGTTGGCAAAAATACATTATCTGCTGCTATAAAAAATGTTTCTGCCATTAAGCCCGGCGCATTATCATAATACTGTACAAAAGTAAAATCTGCATAAAAGTTATATTCTTTTTTGTCATTATCATAAGCAACAACAAATTTTAATTTATTACAGTCTTTCTTATTATTAATATCAAAATACATTTTTGTTAAAGTTTTCATTTTTGCCGCCCCTTCCTGTCAATCAATCATAATACGGCACGCCTAAAAATTCTTTTGTTGCTTTGCCGTAAAAATATGTAATGCCGCTGCCGTGCCGCTCTTGATATTGCAAGTCTTTTAATTCGTACGCAATTTTATCAATAATTCCTTGCATTGTTAACGGTTTATAAGTCCTGCCAATAACAATAATGTTTTCGTCGTGGTATTCGCTCCAGCTATTTTTCCCTAAGCTGTAAAAAAAGTCGCCCCAGACTTCGCCGGTCTCCGTATTTAAATTTATCTGAAAATATTTACCGCTGTACCAATCGTTATGTTTTGGCAAAGTCGCTTGCAATTCTCCTGCCAATTTTTTAAGCCCGGTTATTTTCAAGCCGTATTTATTTAACTTCATAACCTCGCCCCTCGTTCTCTTTTAATAACTCCAGCTTCTCGCGAATATTATTGTAAATTGCTTCAATATTCGCCACGGCTTCCGCTTCCGCGTTCGCCCACGTTGCCGCCGTGTATGCTTCACGCGCTTTTACATACAACCCCCACAACACGCCCGCTTGTGCTGCGTAAAATGTGCGCCCCTCGCTATCTGTTGCCGCTGCCGCTGATTGTAACGCTTTTTCATAACCTTTATAAGCGTTTTGATAAGCGGCTTTTAATGTTTTCAAGTCCTGCATTATAATACCCCCTTTGCTTTTAACGCTTCGCGCTCCTGCAAATTTTTTGCTACAATTTTTGCATTGGCTTCTGCGACTTCGGCAAAAATTTCGTTCACGCCTAATTCATTGCAAAGCGATTGCAAGGCGTTAAGCTGTTCAGTATATTTTGCGGCTTCCTGTAAATTAGGCTTATCACCAAAAACAACGTCGGCAAACTCGGCAACATTACGGCGAAAAAAAGTATTAGCAATCTGTTGCTTTAAAATGTTTTTTTCTTTTTTAGTCATTTTATATAAACCCCTTCCGGTTATAACCATTTATTTACCTTTACCCGGTAAAGTGTACGCATTTTAGCGGCGTCGCGTTCTGTTGGCTTTTATACAACGCCGGTTGCCAACGCCCGGCGCGGTCTGTCTGTTTCGTGGTTATTAAGTTTTAAAGGTACTTATTATAGCTTTTCGGCTTTGCCGCTTGTCTGGCGGCTCTTTCGGCGTTCGGCTTTGCCCGTTCGCCGTTCGGCATTTCCCTTCCACGTCTATATAATACCACATAGTGATATAAAGTGCAAGTATTTTTTTGTATTTTTTTCGGCTTTTGCCGAATTATTTTCGCCTTTTGTTATATAATGTAGTTTTTTATCCGTTCGGCTTTTTTCTGCCAATGTTTGACAAACTACAAACTTTTTGCTATACTGTTTACAGTAACAGAAAGGGGGTCTATAAATGCCGGTACTAACAAAAGATAAATTTGCCAAAGACTTCAAAAAATTAATGATTGATTGCAATCAATCTCAAGCAAGTCTGGCGGCAATGTTAGGCAAGTCAAAAGGCACGTTGTCACCACAAATTAATGGCGCAACATTCCGCTACGTTGACCTTGTCAACATTCTGGATATGCTCGGTTATGACGTGGTTTGGGTAAAGCGGCATAATGGCGAAAATAAAAATGACTGGGGCGCAGAAAAACCCAGCGCAGAAAAGGCATAAAGCACTTTTACAAAATCGCTGGGCTTAAAAATTTTCATTTTAGAAGCGTCTGAAATTTAACTTCTTTAACCAACCGTTCTTTAAACGTATTGTAAGCGTCTGGTGCTTCCTGTTTCATCAACTCTACCATTATCTTCATCATTTTTTTAACATTGTCGATATTGGCAAGGTCTTTTTGATACAAAGCAACATCTTTCAATAGTGATTGTTTACGGCTGATTAAATTAGCAAGCAAACCCATATTGTCAAGTTCATACTTAGAACCAACGGTCGCTTTCTTGGTAGCTTGCAAACGAGCCTTGATTGTGTCAATCTGCACATCACAGTCTTCAATGAGCCTGCAAGTTTCAGTGTACGGATTAATTTCTTCGTCCTGCTGTACATTTGCAGACACAGAACCTACGCTATCAGCGAGCAAGAGTTCTTTGACTTTACTGTCAATTACAGGGTTCTTTCTAAGGCGGTATACAGCCATAGTAGATACTGGTTCTGCTCCTTCCGGTAGCATAGTATTTAATGCAGCAGCGATTTTACCGAAAGATTGTCCTTCTCGAAACATCTGTATAGCGGTATCGGTAAGTCCATATTCTTCGATTTTAGAAGCCAATACACATCACTCCTTTTGATAAAAAAATAGAAAATGAAGGAAAAAGAAAATCTGATTTTGAAAATTGGTTTCTGACTGAAAACTGAATTTGAAAATTGGTTTACAAAAACATACCTTGACGAATATAGGTCTAACCAAACATACCTACACAAACACAAACACAAATAAAACACAAAGGAGAAATGAAAAATGAACAAAGATTTAAAACAATGGCTGAAAGTGGTCAAAGCAACTAAAGGCGATAATACTTACAAAGCCTACTTACAAGCAATGAAAAACTGGTTTCCTAATTCTGATAATGTAGATTTAAGCCTTGATTACCTTACAAAAAGGTTAGACAGCTTTGATGTAGCACAAAACACGAAAGTTTTACGTTGCAGGGCTTTAAAAGGATTTCTTACTCATTATGGGTACACTCATAGAATTAAAGACCATGAAGCAATCCTTAAACTTATAAATTCAGTACATCAGAAAAAAGTAGTAGCAGAAGTGGTTTCGCATGAGCAATACATTAAAATTCGCAGTATGATTAGAGAAGACTGGTTGCGTATCGTTGTAGATTTGTTATACAAAAATGGTTTGCGTATTTCCGAAGCAACTCACATTCTGACTGAAAACTTCAACGAAGCTGACAGTACGATTACTCTTTTCGATACGAAAAATGGTAATGACTACAAAATCTACCTTACGAAAGGTTTGACCAAAGACATTGCAACTTTCATCAAAGCAAAGAAGAAACAAACCGTATGGCTTTTCGATAACAAAGGCAAAGCCCGTGATGTTAAAGCCGTGGGAGTAAAAATTAAAAATTACTGTGACGAAGCAGGTTTTGAAGGTTTAACCGCTCATTCCTTCCGTCATGGTTCAGCAGTATTTATGCTTGAACACGGTATGGACATTTATAAAATTAAGGAACATTTACATCACAAGTCGATTAAGAGTACCGAAAGGTATTTACACATGACATCTAAACAAATAGAGCAGGTAACAAGTATATTTGAAAACGCATAGTTGCAAACTTTGTATATAAGATAATACACATTTAGAGCAGAGATATAACGTCCCTGCTCTTTATTTTTTTATGTGTTAATCAGTTTGACTTGCTTCTGCATTGAGGTATCCATTTTCTTCACACCATTCTGCCCAAGTTTTGCCCACTAAACGCTCGAATACTTTAAATTTGTTGTTCTCTGCTTGCTTTTCCGTTTTAAAACAGTTACTAACGCCTACACGAAGCAAGTCTGGTGTATACCAAGTGGTAAAAGTAGATTGCCCTACTTCGATATGGGCAATATCGCCGTTTTCTTCAACATACCAATAAATGTGCCAATATTCCTCGTTTACTTTAGGTTTCCACGGTTCTTGGATAGCGATTGTACCAAAACCTAAAAGTTTGTTTAAGTATAAAGTGCTTTTTACCCAATTATTATTACCGAATAAATCTACGTATAACCCAGCGTCTTTACCATAAGTTTTAATTTTATACCGTTCCCCAAAGCAATCTTTTTCGCTTACAAAGCTAAGTTTAAACGGTTCGTCTGGCTCTACATCTAAATGCTCACAAATTGCTTCCCAAATGTTACCATTCATCTATTGTTACCTCTCTTTCCTTTGGCTCAAACAGCTTGTAATTACCGGTTTTATTTAGCCAGTCTTCGTAGCTTATACAAAAAACCTTGTTATCGTTAATATTGAAACATTTAATGTAGCTGAACGTATTACTTATACGGCTATTCTCATTGATAGAGTTAATATGATTGGTAACGGCTGCTTTGTTCATACATACGCTTTGGTTAAGCGGAGTGTTGTACGGATTGTAAATGACATCTCCGCAATAGTTTTCGTAAGCGTCAAAACAGAAGAATATCCAATCACTGTGTTTGTTTGTTGACCAGCCTACTCGTTGCTTCATCAGAAGTTTGCCACCTTTTCTAAACCAGCAATGTCTTGCGGTCGATAGTTACGTTGCAACTTCCTCATGATTTTTGCAATTAGTTTAGCGTGTTCTTTTTGTTCTTCGGTTTCTCCATTTTCTGGATAAGCGTCAGTTCGTTTACAGGTATCGCTTTCACAGCAGATATTGCATACACAATCACAACCGCTTGCTTTAAGGTATTCCGGTATCATGCAAGGTTTATTGATTGGTAGGCGCATTTTACCCCAACGGAATGACCAAGATTTACCCGGAGCGAGTGCTATATACTTTTCAAACGGATAGCCAACACCTTGACTATGCCTTGCCATACCAAGATTAATTTGCGGTCTGATAATATCTTTCATATCGTCTACGGTTAAACCCATTTCCTCAAGCAATACTTTGGCTTTCTTTTGGATATAACCAATGTTTCTTCTGACTTGTTTTTCGTCAATATCAAGTTTTCTACCAGTTTCTCTAACTTTGTTACCAGTGCTTACAAACACCGTAAGTGTATCAAATTCTTTTTTTGACAATCTTTTCTTTAACAAAGCCCAGAAGTCTTTAATAGCTTGATTTCGTTCTTTGTCGATTAAAATTTCTTCTGGATTTTGTTTGTATGATAAGTACCTCTCGTCCTGCGCATAGTAGATTTTCTCCGCTACACGCAGGTCTTTTTGTCTCATTGTATTTTCATCTTCACTTGCCGAAAATTTTACAATGTCTCTATAAGAGGTAGCTTCTGCTAACCAATCTTTACTTCTGATAAATTTCCCTTCTTCCCTTGTTTTCCGTCTTGTATATCGTTCAAGACTTTGGAGCGGATTGTGCCGAGAGAATACATAAATTCCATTTTCAGCACAAAACCGTCTCTGGCAATAATCTTTGAGCGTTTACCCATGTTAAAAACTTTAGAATTTCTGCAAAGCATACTTTTTGACCAGATTACTTTGCTTGCTCCAAGTTCTTGTTTAAAATACTGAACAATTTTATATCTGCTGCCTGTCGCTATTACAGAATAAAAATCAGAACCTATCTGCACTTTAAATACATGACAAACAATTTCAAAGTTCGTACCGTTTTTAATTTTCATTGGTAGACACCTTACCCATTGTTAAGTTTCCCTATAACCAGAGCAGAAAACGCTTTTTGCGGGCGTTGTTGCTCAAAACCTGTAAAAGCAAAACTATATTGGATTTCAACGGTTAAGTTATCATGTTGCATTTGTTCGACTAAGCGACCAAGTTTTTCTGTAAAGTCGTCTCGGCTTGTATCGTATACCGTTTCAATGCGTTCAATCATTTGTACTACCTACACCACCTTTACGAATTTCATTAGAATTACAATTATCAGCTACAAGGTATTTAACAAACACGCCTTGAATAACTCGTTCATCTTTTTTAATTAAAACAGGTAAATCACTCGTATTATATAATCTAAAGCCGATATTACCTTCGTTCTCTGGGTTATTATAATAATCGCTATCTATACAAGATACGCAGGTAGCCAAGATAATACCGTGTTTAAACGCTAAACTGCTGCGAATATAAAGGTTTAATACTTCGTCTTCCTGCATATATGCTTTTATACCAGTTACAATAGCTTCGCTATGACCATGAGCAGGTATTAAGATATTGCACGGTGCTACAAAATCATAACCTGCGCTATGCAAAGTTTTACGGATTGGAAGCTGATTGTTTTCGTAACCTTTACATAATTCAAAACCACGTTTACGAACAGTTTTTCTCTGAATAGCATTACGCACATCTTCCAAAGAAGCACGTACAATATCATCAACTTTAAACAGATTACTCATAGCGTTTTTACCAAGGTCAACTTCTACGGTGTAATTGTCGTAAATACTTACTATCGTACCTACCTTGTTGTCGTCTGGATTAAACCTTGCATTGATTTTCACAAGGTCGCCTATTCTAAAATTTTCGCTTTCTACTGATAACAATTTATAATCCCCCTTCAATCTACGAGCGAACAATGACAATACGGACAACCGGAAATAATATCATTGGCACATTTCTCATAAGAATACCCTTCAAACATATTTCTATGACAACTTGGACAGACACCGTCTCCGGCAAAGTACGGTATTTTTTTCTTATCGCAATACATTTTTTGCGCTAATCGTTTATCGTCTGCTGTTGGTATTCCGTTAGCCATTAATGATTAACTCCTTTGCGAGAGGTAAGGTTTTAATCCATTCGCAAAATTCTTTCCAGTGCTTGCTACGGTGGTTTTTACGCTGATTGTAGATTGTTTTAAGCTGTAAATAATTGGTTGAAATACGAGCGGTCAGTTCAATACCTTGCGGCATATTAGCTACGAGTTCGTCCCAAGTAATGGCTTCTTTTTTATACTGTTCAATAAGGCTTTCAGCATTACGCCATACTTCTTCTGTCAAGCCCGGTGTTTGTTCGAGGTTGAAGCTGGTAAGTTTATGAACTTGGCTGCTACTCGATACGATTTGCAGGAAATGGTAACGCTGAAATTCGTTCCAGAAATATCTCGGAGCAGTTAAATCAAAATTTACTACAATGCCGGAAACAAAGTTATTATGACCAGAGCCTACTTTGTTCTTAGCCAGTTTAAATGCTCTCTTAATATGTCTTTGTGTACGTTCTAATGCTTCGCCTTGCAGGTAACTTGCCGCTGCTTCGTCTGCTTGTTCGGTAGTCATACCTTTCAGTAAGCATTTAATGTAGTTACGCACATACGCAATTTCTGTGTCAATTTTAAGTTGCGTAAAATCGGTTCGCATTGGATAACCGCTTGCTACAATGCTTTCTGCAATATCATATACGTGATAATTTGTTACTTTCATTTCGCTACTCCTATTACTATTGGTACTTTGCTTGCCATTTGATACGGTCTAACAAACTTGCTAACGTATTGCCATACGTTGATGTAGCTATGTAAACTCGTTGCATATCTGCTATGCAATACAGCAATATAATTTTGAAGCTGGCTCATTGCTACTTTATTCTGATAGTCTGCGTATGAGAGTGCGTACTGTTTAGCACGCACATCTCTGTTGTATTTACGCAGTCCTTCGGCTATTTTTGTTCCTTTGGACATTGTTTCTCCTTTTCTAATAAGGCAATTTCTTTGTCTTGAAATTTCTTTATTTTATCTGGGTCTCTTGGATAGCGTTTATAACTTTTACCAGTTTTCGTTTCAAACTCGAACTGTGCTTTGTAATCGGTTAATCTACAACGGTTCATTAAATCTGTTCCTTGCTTACCTGCTTCAATTTCCATTGCACGTTTAAATAATTCTGGGTAATTTTTGTATAAAACACGCCAGTCATTTTTGCTTTGGAGCGGACATAAGTAACAACCTGTTCTGTTGAACTTGTCATACAAGCCGCCCCAAGTAAATCCAAGTGCTTTACAGTAATCTAAGCACTGTGCTTCCGTTACTCCCCATTCAGCGAGAGGATAGCGTTTATATTCATATTGTTTCAAACGCTCCGGTTCGTCTGCCGCTATACCACAGTAAAGTATGTACGGTTGTTTTAATGCTTTCGTAAATTTCTCCTGCGGTTTAACCTTTAAACGGTCAGTACACCAACGATTACGAGTTGAAGCATAACCATAACCTTTAGTACCTTTACGCTCGCCTTTAGTAATTACTCTTTCGGAAAAGTAATATTGGTAATCTTTATCTGATTTTAAATAAGTGATATGCTTACCGTACTTCTCTCCAATGTAATCATCTACTTTTTGTAAATGCTCATACATCTCTGGAAATTCAACGCCGGTATCACAAAACAGTATGTAATCAATAGGCATTTCCCTTTCCAACATCATTAAGAGCATTGCCGTACTATCTTTACCGCCACTTAAACTAACGATATGAAGCATATTAACTACACTTTGTATACCCACAGTTAGGGCAGCTTACACAGTGTCCGTCCGGTACAAGTGTTTTCTGGTGGCACTCTGGACACTCTGCCATACCGGTATGCTGGCTTGTTTCTACTGGCTTTTCCGTTACCTTGTTTGGCGGCATTTCGTTCACCAGTTTGGCTTCATCTGCCGTTGACTTACCGCCTTTTAAGGTAGCGTACATTTCTTTAATTGCACTTGCGATACAGCTTGCACAAGAGCGATTAATGGTTTTGTCGCCAGTCTTACGTAAGTGCATACAAGCAGGACAGGTAGCGTGGTCGAGTTCATCTGCAATATCGAGTGCTTTACCGCCTAAGCGAAGTGCATAACTCGTCAGTCTTGTAATAGTGCTAATGTTAGCTTGGCAACCAGTATCAGCCCCAACGAACACTTCAAAAATGTCATTATCTTTGACGTTTACGGTCACATAAAACTTCTTAACACAAGCTGTATGGTATACAAACGTTCTACCCCAGAGTGATTTAATCTTATCGCCACGTTTTACTGGTTCTAAGTAATCAAGTCTACATTCCTGCATTTCCTGCTCCGTAACAGGCTGTTCGATTACAGTAATCTTAGGGGCTTGTTCGCCTTGTTTAATATCTGCTCTCTTTACACCGTGGTCAGTACCCATAATATTGATACGTTTGCAGTTATCACGGAAGATTGTAATTCCTTTGCAACCTTGCTCCCACGCATATACATACAGGTCGAAAATTTCCTGTTCGGTAGTATCTTCTTTTAGGTTAATAGTGCTGCTGATTGCATTATCTACATAACCTTGCATTGTTGCTTGAAGGTCAACACGTTTTTCCGGTGTAATATCGTAGGTATCAACAACAAACGGAAATTTAGCTTTAATCTCGTCATTGCTAAGGCTACCGGGTTCGATACCTTTGGATTTCAAAAGATGTTCTACACCGAGCATTGCAATATGGAACGATTTACCTTGTTTTTCAAGTACGTGGGTTGTACGCTCGTAAGCTACGTTGTAGTACGGTTCTACGCCGCCACTTTCACGGAACAACATTGAAATTGAACCTGTCGGAGCGATTGCAAGAAGCGTGCCGTTTCGCATTGCACCATAAGTATCGCTGTCTACTTGCGCCGTTAAACCAGTACGAATATCATCTACCATGTCGCTCGTATAAAACTTTTTAGGGTCAAATTTACCAAAGCTGCCTTTTTCGTGACCACGCCTTGCAGAAGTGATATATGCCATTTGCTGCATTTGATACATAATCTCTCTAATCAGTCTAATTGCTTCTGTCTCACCGTATTTTAAACCCATAGCAACGAGCATATCAGCAAGACCGAATACACCAAGACCGATACTGCGCCAATCGTCAATACATTTACGGTTTGCGTCTAATGGCTGCATATCATAACCGTAGTCAAGTATCATATCCATAGCGATTACAGCTTTGCTAACTGTACGGCAAAAACTATGAAAATCAAATTCTGCTTCTTTGGTGAACGGGTTTTTTACGAAGTTATAGAGATTAATGCTACCCAAGTTACATGAGTTATAAGCATTTGAACAAAACTCTGCGCCAAATATTGTTTTTGCGGTTACTTTTATTCGCCGCACTGTATATTTCTATACAGGTCAGACTATATCATATTCTCTTTGAGAACCCTTGCGCTCGTGTTCTTTCACCATAGCTTATGCTTTAGGCTACTCAATTAGTCGTTACACCTTCGTCTCCTTTTGTTGACGCTTGGCACGGTATTAGCATATCTATTGACTTAGCTTTCACCGTTTTCACAAGGTTTTTCAATGTATGTTGCCATACAAAGCCGCACGCATTTTACGGATTGGTAACTTCGATATTGTAATCCTCTTTCGGATAGCCCGATAATAAATTCCAGTTTTGCACCATGTCTATGAACAGTGCGCCTGGCTCACACCACTCTCGTTGTGCTTCTGCAAATTTATGGAAAAATTCGGCAGCGTTAATTTTGCGCTCAACGTGTACGTCAGCTTCTTTGTTGTCAAAACGAAGCGTCACATCTTCGCCACGTTTAACTGCTTTCATAAATTCATCAGTAAATTTAATGGAGATATTTGCTCCTTGAATTTTGTCATTGTTTTGCTTAATCGTTAAAAATTCTTCAATATCCGGGTGAGTGCAATCGAGTGCGATTAAAAGTGCGCTTCTTCGTCCATTGTTGCCAATTACTTCGCCAACAATATTGAATACGTCCATAAAGCTAACTGCACCGCTGGAAGTCTTAGCAGAATTATGAACAATAGCGTCTCTTGGTCTAAGATTGCTAATATCTACACCGCAACCCACTTAACCCATTATTTCTAATGGAGTAGACTATATCTTCATCTCTAACTTATAGAGAGGTTGGCACTTCGTTAAACGGAATTTCACCGTTTAACTACTCCTTTCGGATAGTCGTTACACCTTTTCAACGGCAAGTTTGGATTTTCGCATTTTGCGTTGAAGTAAATAGCTCTTACTTGTAGTGCTAACAGTAACACCTAAATCAATGGCACATTCAGTTAAACTATTGTAAACTTTATCTCCAACCTTGCATTTAATGCGATTATAGCAATCGCCTTTTCTACCGAGTTCTTTAAAACTATGAAGCATATTATACGAATTATCGCACCACTCTAAATTTTCAAGTCGGTTATCGTCTTTTATGCCGTTTTTATGGTTTACTAAAGGATATTTAATAGGGTCTGGGTTAGGAGAATAAGTCTCTAAAACAAGCCTGTGAACTCTACGCCAATATCTTTTGCCTTTTTCTCTAATTCCAAGGTATAAATAACCGTCTTTATCATATTTTGTTGATAACTTGTGTAGTTTTGTTCCATAACGACATTTTCTAATAGAATAAATTTGACCATTCGTAGTAATATAATGACTTAAAAAACCCGGTATAAGTTTTGCTATAATAATATCCTCGCTATTCGTTAAACTTGGCACGGTATTGCCCTCGCCTATAAGCGTTAGGGTTTCACCGTTAGCCCTTATATAAAGGACACCTCGCATTTACGAGTTCACCAACTTTTTTACTGTATGTCGCCATACAGGGTGGCAGTTATTGTGTTTACCACCGTAACTATAAATTCTCGCCATTTCCTTTGCAGTATCAAATATGCTTTCAATGCAGTCTACTGGAGCGGGCATAATGTAGCAGTTGGAGAGACTTGCTTTAAATTTGCCTTTCGCTCCTGCACCGTAAAGCGTTCTTCCTGCCGGTAAGAAAGTACCGTCAATAATGCTTTCGGCTACAAATTCACCGATTTTATCTTTATCTTTCGGAAAAATACCTGCAACACGTTCTACGAACATCAAAAACGCTTTATCAAAGTCTGTTTCTGCAACTTTTAATTCTTCTTCGTGGAAGTATTTTTTCTTCAAGATGTTTTGGGGAATAGTGTCTCGCCACCATGCCCCGTAGCTATTTACATTACTTTTTAATTCAGCTTTTACACAATCAGTCATGCAATCATTCCTTCGTTAAGCAGTAATTCTTCCTTGTCTTCGTCTCCCATTGCCCTTGCTACTGCTAAGGCTACGCCGAACAAAGGGTCGAATTTGTCATTAGGATTGCAACGTGCTACACCTTCATAAACATTCTTTTTCCCTTCTTCGTCGTATTCAAAATACAAAGCAATGGTTTTGTTTCCGTTACGGTATACATCAACATAGCTTTTGTCATTGAAAAGATGTCTCAATAAATCGGCTTGACCAATCTTTTTACGGATAGGTTCTTTTTCGGCTACCAAGCGCAAATTCTTGCTAATACCAAAAGTGCTTGCCCCTTCTGCGGTTTTGCACACACAGTCAAGATTGCCAACGGCTTCCGGTAAGTAATCAACAAAGGTAAACACTCTGCCAACTTTATTACCTGCATTGGAGCGGAACAGTTCTACTTTATCGCCGGGTTTAAATACTGTATTGCTTTTTTCGTCTACTGCTTCTTCAAACAAAGCACTTAAAGCACTAATAGCAAGTACCAATAAAGTTTTACCTTTCAAACGAGCAGGTTTAATAATCTTAAATACTAAGTCTTCATTATCAACGCCTACAAACTCAATCTCTGCTTTTTCTTCAAGAAGAACAGTTTTATTGTCAATGTCTCCGCAAATACCTTTCGGCAGTTTATATACAGTACCAACTTTGAAATCTTTTTTAATACTAAGCATTACAGTTCTACCCCCACAGTGTCAGCGACAATTTTAATTGCACGTACATTTTTACCTTCTTTGTTAGTATAGCTATCATCAGCAAGACGACCAGTTACAACAACATTCGCAGGCAAGGTCAAGTCCATAAGACCGTTTACAGTACGTTCATCAAACGTAATTACGTTCAGATTGAAATATTTATGTTTGCCGCTTGCGTCTTTACCGTCATACACACCAATCTGAAAATTAGCGTATGCGCTGCCAGATTTAGAGTTAGAAACTTTAGGCTGAAAATTTAACTTACCTTTAACCGTAATAGTATTTTGCATTGAGTTTTCTCCTTTAATCTAATATTTTTTTGAATACATCTTTTTTAATCGCAAATACAAAGTCGAGATACCTGTTACTGTCTTTAGCTATCATTGCTACAATATCTGCGTTGTCTTGATTGAAAAACCCGTGCAACATTGAGTGCTTTTTATCTTCTACAACGGCTGTATTATATTCTCCGTGCCTACGCACAATGCCTAATAAGGTATCAGCACTAACCAGCACACAAAAGTTTTTAATCTCAACAACGTCTCCGAATTTTGTAGCAGAATAGTATCTTTGCAGTAAGTTTAGCTGTCTTTTCTTAACCTCTACTTTTAAGCGGTCTTCTGTAATTCCTTCGATATGGAAATCTCCGCTAAACATATACTTTTTCTCGTCAACTTTGTCTGCAATTTCTTTATGCTTACCGGACATGATAGTCGGGTATGCGTATATATTGTTGTCGTCACACCATTTCTGGAACAGTTTTTCGGCGTAGCGACCTGTGTTTCTGTTTGTTTTGCCTTGCTTTCTTTTTACAAGGTTTTTCTTTTTATCACATTGAGTTACTTTACATTGGTCACATAAACAATGATTAGGCTTTTTTCTCATGCGGATTATAAGCCCAGCAAGTACCGGGTTTGGTTTTAGGGCAATAACGTCCTTCCTCTGCTCCTAATTTACCGGTACGTTTTGCAGAATGAGCCACTTCCTCTGCAACCGTAGCTGCATACGCTAAACCAACCTTACGGCTCAAAGGAAATTCACTTTCTTTAATAACGCTGACACTTTCTGCAAGTTTGAAGCCGCTATCGTTAAATACTTTTTTGGTCTTTTTGTTGTTGTTTTTAATATTTTTCTTCAAGATAATACTCCTTCCCAAGTTTAATAATGGATTTTGTAAACGCTAATTTAGAGCCATAGTTCGGAACAACCACATCTGCGAACTGTCTTAAAACCATTACTTTGTCAAGATAAGTCTGCGTAAATACTTCACGGTCAAATTTCTTTTTGCGTAAGGCTGCATGGTATACACAGTAATCTAAATCGCAGTCAATCCAGATTTTAAAAGCGTCCTTGTTCGCCTTAAATTCCTCTTGTACATACGGGTGATACAATACAAGCTGTTTTGCCATATCTGCCATGTTGTAGGTAATAATTCCCAACCTCATTGACTTTGATATGCGCATTAAGTCCTCTGTAATCTGCCTTTTTACAAGTTCCGGGTTATGTTTTTTAGACATCTTTTCATACCAGCCTTGAAAATACGGGGCTACAACTCTGGCAGGAAAACCGAATGTCTGCTCAATTAAAATACAGTCTTTCATAATGATGTCTGTTTTTTCTATCGGTTGTAACCATTCCGGGTGTTGAAATATCCTTGCCATATCGCCATAAAACATTGTAGAAACGTCATTGTAGTCTTTGGCATATATTCCTTCAAAGTGCTTGAAAAACGTCTGTGCGGCTAATTTCTGACCGCTAAAAGGCAAACCGGCTATGACAATAGTTCTGCGTCCAAGTGTAGGTAAATGTATTCTGGTTCTTTCAGCGTCTTTGCTCAAATAAATGTTAGTTCTTCCTTCTCGCACCACCAACACCTGCCCTCTCTATGTTCTTCCGGCAAGTCTCCGGTGTATTTTTCGAGACCTTCATGCAGAATGTCAACGTTCTTTTTGTCGAAGCGTACACAGAAAATATCTTGGTTGGTTTCTTCTTCAAAAGCCACGTCAATAATAGTTCCAGTACCAAACTCCGACTCAATTACTCGTTGTCCAATGAGGTCTCTGTCTTCATGTTTGACACGCTCGTCCAATAACTACTCACCACCTTTACCGTACTTTTCCAGATAATATGGGCAATACATATTTACGCCGCAATAATCTTTACATTTAAGGTCACGCCAACGGTTTTTGCATACAGGCGGCATTTCGTTTGTTTCGAGTGCTTTCATTAGCCTGTCATACTTAGCTTTCATATACCGTACAATCCAGCGTTCAGAGATACCATTTAGCTTTACGATATACCCTGTCTTGGTTAAACCGTATTCTTTTGCTACCTTGTCTAAACCGCCACGGATAAGCATTTGTACGAGTATTTGTTTAACCTTTAATCCGTGTTTCTTCATCAGCACTTTATAGTAACTAAGTTGCTTACTGATTTCCAAAACATCTCTTACGCCGCCGTCTACGAAAGTTTGCTTCCAATACTGCTTGCCTTTGTCTTTGCCACGTAAATGCGTTTTGCGCTCCCATTTCGGATATTTACCCAAAGCCATTGCAATGCGGTAAGCACCAAAAAACTTAAAGTCGAATAGAGTTTGCGTTTTGCAGTCATAGCCGTCAATCTGACCGGAAGTTATTTCGTCTTCAAAGCGAACCTCTGACAAATAGCCATTTGGAACATTACCTTCCATAAGGCTATGGCTGTTTGTACCAATCATACTGGCAATCGACTTTTGAGGGTCAATAGCATAATCGTGCGTTATTTCAAGATATGTCTGACGAGTGTCTTTTAAAAGCTGCGTAACTGACGGCTTGCCATACCATGCACGGGTCTTGCCTACCGATTTAAGTACCGGCAGAAGCAAACAACGCTCTTTCATTCTGCACTCTTTGTAGCAGTCTCCGATTTTGCAAAGTTCGCCGTCCGGGCATTTAAAAAATTTGGCTGGCAAGTTCTGCTGCTTCCTTTACGTCTTGGGGGATTAAACATACAAAGAGAGTGCGTGTTTTGTCGTTGTCGGTAATTTCTGCAACTTCGCCAATATGGTCGTCAAAAATACTTTTCTTGTTAAACAGCTTTACTTCTACTTCTTGGTCACATTCCTGCAATGTCTCAATCAATTCTTTAACTTTCATTGTCTGTCACTCCTAAATCTTCAAGTCTTGATTTTTCCGGGTTGTATAAAAGTTCAAATTCATTCGCTCTTGAACCTCTACGTGCTTTGCCAAGATACAAACTTAAATGCCCTCTCATTTCGTCTTGTTCCTGCACCGTCAGCTTCGGGTCAAATTCGGGTCTCCAAGCTAAAACCACATAGTCGCCTGTTGCTTCTAAGTCTCCACTACCTTTTAACATTTTAAGCGTAGGGCGTAAGTAGTTATCGCCTGTCCTATTAAGCTGACTAAGTATAAAGAACACAAGGTCATTGTTTTTGGCAATCGTTTTTGTATATTTGGCTGCTTCCGCAATTTCTTCAAAAGTGTTCATGTTTAAGTATTGGAAGTAATCGAGTATAATCATATCTACCTTGCCGTCTTTAATGACTCGGGTATTTGCGATTGTTACGTACCTCTCAATATCTTTCATGGTTAAATTGCTCTTGTCTACAACCCAGATACGCTCTTGTAGTCTCTCTTTTACTTTTTGCAAAAGAACTGCTTGTTGCCCGTCTTGTGCCATTTCCTGCACTTTTGCAGATGAACAGCCCATTATACGGCTAATCAGTCTTTCGTAAAGCGAACCTGCGCTCATTTCAAGCGAGAAAAACAGCACGTTTTTCTTTAATCTAACGGCGTTGTATAGTGCTACTTCACAAGCAACCATAGTCTTAAACGTTCCAGAATAACCTGCCCAAAACACAACATCTGTTGGTCTAAGCCTTATTGCTTCGTCAAGCGTTGGAAAACCGATACCATTTCCTTCCGTATTGATAAGCGTCAGATAATCGCTGAAACAGCTATCAACATCTTTAAAATCAGCGACAACTTCATCATCAAGATAATCAATAGACGTTATCTCTTTTACATCATTAATCGGTTTGTCCCAACGCTTAGCCAGATACTCTATAATTTCGCCTTTTGTCAGCGGATTACGTACAGCTTTGATTTTCTCTATTGCTACTCCAAATTCTGCCTGTTTGTCCATACAGGAGTTGAGAGCCTGTTTAATAGCAGTTAAAGCAATAGGTTCGCTTGGGAGTTCATATATATTGCCACCGGAAGTCAGAACTTCATTAAAGTCTTTTTTATTTTCCGGGAAACGGACACATCTCACATCAAGTTTCGGAGCAAATTCATTGAACTTTTCCCAAGTACGCTGTATTTTGGATTGACCGGTGTCGTCATTGTCCGGAGCGTACATAATGACTACGTTAGGTGTATGCAATACCATTTGGCGAATTTCGAGGATTTGAGATTTAGTTAATTCGCTTCCACAGTATGCTACACAAGCACAGCCTTGCTGGTATGCGCTCATAGCGTCAATGTAACCTTCGCAGACATAAAGCCTTTGATAGTTTTGTAACTGGCGTTTTGCTTGGTATTCGTTGAACAAGTACTCTCCTTTTTCGTATAATTCATTGTTTTTAGAATTAACGTACTTTGGAGTTCTGTCCAGATACCTTTTACAGAAAGCGACTATCCTGCCGTTTTTATCATGAAGTGGTATAACAATGGCTTTACCTCTGCTGTTATCGTAGCCAAGAAAAAAGCTGTCGATTGTTTCATCATTAAGACCACGTTCATCATGTAAATACTCTCGGATAATGCTTACTTTGTTGTAATACTGTTGTGCTGCACGTTGGTTCTTCTCGTACTGCGTTTTTTCTTTGACATATTCTTCATCAGACGAAAGGTCTATGTTCGCTTCCATAGCAAGCATTTCGATTGCTTCACCGTAGCTGATATTATTAGCAAGTGCGGCAAAGTTGATAATGTTGCCATTAGCACCACAAGACCAACAATAGAAGCTGTTGTCATTGAAAATAGTTAGGCTTGACTGGTTATCGCCATTGTGTAAAGGGCAGATACCACGATATGTCGAGCCGCTACGGTGTAGGCGTGTATACTTTGAAACGTAATCAACAATGTCAAGATTGCTGATAATAGTATCAATCACACTCACCGTAAAAGTTCCTCTACCGAAAAGTCTTCGTATTTCTTGGCTTTTAAGCCTTTAGTACGTTCTTTTTCGGTTAATGCTTTCTGTTTCTCGTTCCATGCTTTAGCTTCGGTAAGAACACGGAAAATTGACGGATAGTCTTTGCGCTCATAGTCAAGCAGGTATTGGTAAATAATTGTAAGGTCATGCTTTGCCATATTGTCAAGAATGATACCGCTTACATAGTTATAACCACGGAAGTTAAACTTACCGTCTTTGACCGCACCACCTGCGAAGCATTTACGCATATACAGACAAGTAACTTTACTTAGCTTCTTGTCGTTTGGTAACTCTGCGAACTCTTTGAGTAGTTCCGATTTTGATTTCTTTTTTGTCGATTTCAAAGCGTGTTCCGTACTTGTGTTCTTCGACAACCTTTATTCCCTTCTTCCGTTTTAATTTTTCGATTTCGTCTTTCTTGCTACACCAGATAGTCGCAATGTTTGAAGCGTCATCATACTGTATAACCGTCTCACGTTCCTCTGCTTTTAATTTGAGGTTTTTAATAAGCGGCTCATTTTGTTCTTTTTTAAGCCTACCCATTTAACTCACCTAAAGCTGCTTGGAAGTACGGTTGATGTGAGCCTTGCTTTGTTGCAAAGTATTTGATATAGTTCATGTCTTCGTTTGCAACCGCTTCGAGAGTTTTTCCTGCGTGTTTTTTAAGTCCTACCGGAAGCACGTAGTTTCTCCAATCAATATTGCCATTAGGTAACACAGGCTTTTCTACTGCTTCTGACGGAAAATTATCTGGGTCTGTTTCCTGCGCTGGAATTTGCAAAAGCTGTTTCATAAGGTACTTAAATGCGCCTGTTTCAGCCTTGTAAATTCGTTTATCTCCGCTGTCTTGACCCATACCGCCCATTTGGCACTCAAAACTTTCTCCGCTGTCACTGTCTACAATGCGGTAAGTTTGAACTACTGTAACAATGCTTCCTTCGTCTCTTATAACTTCAAAGCCACAAGGTATTACAATTAAGCCAACTTCTGCAAAAGCATTACGTACAGCAATGTCAATGTCTTCTGCTTTTTGATAGTTATAGTTTGTGTTTTTAAAAGCGACTTTGCCGTCTTTTTTTACAACACCTACGAGTTCTTTCGCTCGCAGTAGTTTTGACCAGATTGAAGACGGGAGTTTTTCATTTTCAGCCATTTAATCGTCCTTTCTTTACGGTTTTATTGTTGATGATTGTTGATATTCATTGCAATAAAAAATCCAAGCTGATTGCCTTAAAACTTATGCGCTCACCGAACTTAGATAATTTGCTGTTGTATTTTGCTCTGAATACCAAGCCCTCACGTTCTACTTCCGGGTTTAACAGGCTCTTTCCGCTTGCCATTTCCACCAGCTTATCAACATCATCAATCATTACGAAGCTATTGTCGATAATTGGCACTGTTTCCATGTCAAGCAAAGCTGCCGCTTCGCCAAGAGTAATACCGTTAAAGTCAAGATATTCCTGCGTATCAGCGAAGTAAAACCCTACGTCTTTTTGCTTATCAATATTCCAGAAGTTAAACCAACGAATATCGAAGCCATTTAATTTATACGGATTACCTTGCACACTGCCGCCAATTAATTCTCCCTGCATAGCAAAATCATAACCAAAATGCTTACGCAATTCTTTAAATTTGTTTTCAAGGTCAAAGTTAATTGCCGTATGACCGTAAATGGTTAAACCGTCATAAGGTACTTGCTGATTACGAGAGCAAATTCCAAACTCTCCGTCTTTGATAAAGGCTGTAAACGAAGTACCGTCTAATTTTTCTGTAACAACAAACTCATTGCCACAAAACTTCTTTAGTTTGTCCGGTATCGTCTGTACTCTGTCTTCGTCTGTTTTTGGTATAAACGAGGGAAATGGTTTAGTAGGTATGCTGTAATTACCTTTGCCAATTTTGAACCGTACAGGCGGTTCATATTTTACTACTTGCAGTAATTCGGTTACGTCCTGCCCTTCTTCATACTCACCTGTCGGTAAAATTGATAACGGCATTACCAAACCTTGGCTAATATACCCTCTGATTTTCTTGGGTTTCAGCGGTTTCATCTTACCTTTGCTATTTAACAAAAATGCAAAACTCGGATTGTCCGCAGGGAGTAAGCTGTCAATTTCAAAGTATACCACTTTGTTGCCTACTTGCACTTCTTGTTTGTTTACAACAACGTGCCACCCAAGCACCCTTGCAAGTGCAATGTTATCGCAACCTTCCATTTCGGAGATGTCGGTAACTACTTGCACGCTTGCCAGTTTCCTAATTATACATCACTCCTTCGCTACATGGTTTTCCTTGTTTACTACAAGGACAAGTGGTTCACCATAAGTTTGCCGCCATTTTTTGATTAATCCGAGCATTTCTTCAAAACTACTTGCAAAAGTATTTGTCGAGATTGCTTGGTTTATCATCTTAATCTTATACAATGGCTTCACTCCTTTCCACGTCTTACATTATACGCTTTTCATCAACGATTGTCAATACTTTATCAACAATTATTTTTAGCTTATTTTGAGACTTTATTAAAACACTTGTTCGTTTTTAACGTGCTTTTGTTATATTCTTGTTTGCTTTATTTGTCAACCGGGTTGTTTAAATCGTTTTTTCGTGCTATTATTAAGTTACTCCACTACGGAAAGCGAGGTAATATGGATAATATAAAAGTAAAAATAAACGAAAAAGAAAGAAGTGTTCGCTTTAATCCAAAAAAAGTATGCTTTGAATGTAACGTAGGGTACAAAGATAACCAGTTTAAACAACAATCAAGAATTATACGAGGTGCAAGTATTGACGAGTTATCAGAAAATGTTAAGGCTTTCGAGGATAGACTAAAACAAGAACTGATAACTACGCAAAATACTACTTTTGGGGCATTTGCCGAATATTATTTTTCTACTATTGCTCCTATTGAAAATTCCGAGCCAACCTTAGAAAACAAGAAAAGTGCGTACCGCTCATTCCCAGACGAGATAAAGCGTACTGAATTAAAGAAATTAACAGCGCAACAATTACAAAGTTTTTACTCCGAAAGATATAAAACTAATACAATCAATACAGTACATTATTATTTTGAAGTAATAGGCGCAATACTAAACTGCGCAGTAAAACTCGGTTACTTACAGTCGAACCCCAACAAATTATGCTCTGTAAAGCCGTTAGAGAACGTAGAAAAGGTGTATTGGTCTGTTGATACCTGTAAAAGTTTTTTGAAGTTTATTCGTGAAAATAAAAAGTATCAGAGTCTTTATAAGCCTATACTGTTTATTATGGTTACTGGTGTAAGACGAGGTGAAGCATTAGGGGTTAAATATGAGTATGTAAATTATGAACGCTGCTTGGTTCGTTTAGGCGGTCAAATTACTGACGCTAAAAAATCTAAAGCCTACCAAGAGAAGCTAAAAACTAAGCAATCACGCAGAACAGTCGCAGTTCCAGCCCAAATTTTCACAGAAATCTTCGGAGAAAAACATTCTGATAATACCGGTCTCGTATTTTTACACAAAGGTGAGCAATGGCACGCTGTAACATTTTCTCGTATCGCAAAGGAAGCATTTACTGATTTCGGCTACCCAAATATGAAAATCAAACATTTGCGCAGTTCTTTTGTAAAAACGCAAATCAAGTGCAACACTCCGCTAAAAGCAATTCAAGTAATGCTTGGTCATTCTAAATTGTCTACAACGGCTGACATATACGGCGAATTAACAAACGAAGATACGTTCCAGTATGCGGATAATATGTTAGCCGTTTGGAATTAAGCGAACACGATAGCTTTATACAGTATTTTTGTATATTTATACACTTATCAATAACATTTTTCGTAACATTTTGGGCAAAAATAGAGCCGCACTGGCTCTGGCTTTCCACGGTCGGTAAAAACGGGTCAAATTACCGATATTCGCTGTTACAGAAAACCAGTGTTTATGCGGCTTTTCAGCTTTAAAATGTAAAGAAAAATCATATTTTATTTTTATAATAAAGATAATATTTGTCGCGGTCGCGCAAAACCTTTTTTACATACTCGCGCGTATCCGGGTAAGGTATGTCTTCAATACGGTTAAAATCATAGTTCCAGCCGTTTTCCTGCATCCACGCGCGCGTGTTGCCTCGACCCGCGTTATAGGCAATCATCATCAGCACCCAGTTGCGCTGAAATTCATACTCCAGCTCGCCCAGATACCAGCAGCCAAGCCGCACGTTATATTCCGGCCTGCGCAAAGCTTCCAAGTCAAAATGGTCAAGCCCCATCTGCGAAGCAATCCATTCGCCGGTTTCCGGCATAATCTGCATCAGCCCCACGGCACCGGCGTGCGATACGGCTTCCGTATCAAACCCGCTTTCGTTTTTAATAACTGCCGCAACCAAAAAAGGGTCGATTTTGTTTTTGGAGCTGTACTCCAAAATTTCGTTCTGGTAGGGCCACATATAAACAAAGCGCGTCTGCACGGCTTCGCTGCTCCATATTTTCATACCGGCTTCTCCGATGAGAAAAATGGCGGCAGCAACCATTAAGAATTTTACCCACCATCTGTCGATAAATTTTTTCTTTTTCCGCCTGCCCAACTTATGCCTCCGCCGTAAAATTTTCCCATGCTGCGGCAACGGCTTTTTCCGTTTCGGCAAAGGTGCCGCTGTTGTCAATTACAAGGCTGGCATAAGCCTTTTTTTCTTCCAGTGTCATCTGCGCTGCAATACGTGCCTTAACTTCTTCACGCGTCATGTTGCTGCGTGCCATGGCACGTTCTATCTGCGTTTCGCTGTCTACGGCAACAAGCCACACGGCATCCACATCTTTGTACCAGCCGCATTCAATTAAAAGCGGCACATCAAGCACTGCCGCCGGCAGATTTTTACTGCGGCATTCCGCCAGAAAACTCTGTGCAGCCGCCAGTACATTTTTATGAATGATTGCTTCCAGTTTTTTCAGCGCTTCTTTATCGTGAAAAACAAGTTCTGCCATTTTAGGGCGGTTAAGTTCGCCGCCGTCAGTAAGGTATTCAATGCCAAAAGTAAGAGCTATTTCGTTAAGCGCCGCACGCCCTTTGGCAACCAGAGCGCGGCTTTCAGCGTCAGCGTCAAACACAGGCGCGCCAAGGCTGCGCAGTAAATTTGCAATTGTACTTTTACCGGAGGCTATGCCCCCTGTTAAACCTATTACTTTCATTTTTTCACCGTTTTATTTTTGGCAGTGCGGACAGTATGTTGTACCCCGCCCTCCTACTTTGGTGCCCAAAAGTTCGCCGCCGCACATTTTGCAGCACAAGCCTTTGCGCCCATATACCAGCAAATGGTTTTGGTTATCGCCCTTGTTGCCCTCACCGTCTTTGTAATCGCGGAAGGTTGTGCCGCGGTTGGCAATGCCCTGCGCAATAACCTTGTTTATGGCGTTGTGCAGGCGGTCAATTTCTTCGTCCGTCAGCGTATTGGCCGTGCGCATCGGCAAAATGCCGGATAACGCCAGGCACTCGTCGGCGTAGATGTTGCCCAGCCCTGCGATAAAAGTCTGCTCCAAAATCAGAGTTTTTATAGGCTTTCTGCTTTTGGCTATAACCGGGCGCATATAATCCGCCGTAAAGCCTTCGCTTAAAGGCTCGGGGCCTAAAGTTTCGTAGCCTTCAATATAAGCGTCATTATTGGTAACAAGATACAACGTGCCAAAGGTGCGGATATCGCAGAACCACATGGTTACGCCGTCCGTCAGTTCAAACTTAATTTTGGCATAAGGCGGTTCCGGCTTATCTGCGTCCTGCGCAATCAGGCTGCCGGTCATGCGCAAATGCACAATCAGCTTCTGGTTTTCGCCTGTTTTCAGCACCAGGTATTTGCCGCGGCGCCCTACGTCTAAAATAGTTTTGCCTGTTAAACCGGCAATAAATTCTTCCGGCGAAGGGTATTTTATCAGCCTTGCAAGGTTAATTTCTATATTTTTAATGGTTTTGCCCTTAATGTGCGGCAGCAGGGTTTTGCGTACCTGCTCCACCTCCGGCATTTCCGGCATGGTAATTCCTCCCTATTTGGCATCTGCCCAGTTTATGCCGTAGTTAACATCGGCAATAAGCGGCACGCTGAGTTTAACGGCGCTTTCCATAGTTTGTTTTACAAGTGCGCCAACTTCTTCGCGTTCGGCCTCCGTAACTTCAAGCAAAAGTTCATCGTGTACCTGAAGCAGTATGCGGCTTTTATAACCGCCCTGTTCCAGCATTTTCTGCACGTTAACCATGGCAATTTTTATAATGTCCGCCGCCGTGCCCTGTATCGGCGTGTTAATGGCGGTGCGCTCCGCAAAGCCGCGCAGGTTAAAGTTGCGGCTGTTAATATCCGGCAGGTAACGCCTGCGCCCGAACAGCGTCTGCACATAGCCCTGTTTTTTGGCGCTCGCCACCATATCATCCATATATTTTTTAACGCCGGTGTAGCGTCCAAGATAATTTTCAATATATCTGCCCGCCTCACCGCGATTGATATCAAGCTGTTTGGCAAGCCCAAAATCGCTGATGCCGTATACAATGCCAAAGTTTACCGCTTTGGCGCGCGTACGCATGGTGCCGGTAACTTCGTCCAGCGGCACGCCAAACACTTCCGCCGCCGTGCGTGCGTGTACATCCTGCCCGTGCAGGAAGCTTTCCAAAAGCAGTTCATCCTGCGCAATATGCGCCAGAACGCGCAGTTCTACCTGCGAATAATCGCAGCTTAACAGGTAATCATAACCTTCGCCCGGAACAAAAATTTCGCGTATTTTTTTGCCAAGTTCCGTGCGGGTAGGGATGTTCTGCAAGTTCGGGTCGGTGCTGCTCAAACGCCCGGTAACGGTAACAAGCTGCTGAAAATGCGTATGTATACGCCCTGTAACAGTATTTATCAGCGGACGCAGCCCTTCAAGGTAAGTGCTGTGCAGTTTAGTCAGCTTGCGGTGTTCCAAAATAGTCCGCACCAGCGGATGCTCGTTGCGCAGCTGTTCCAGAACGGATACATCCGTGGAATAACCTGTTTTAGTTTTTTTGATGACCGGCAGGCCCAGCTTTTCAAATAAAATAGCACCAAGCTGCTTGGTAGATTTTAAATTAAAGCTTTCTCCAGCCTGCTCTACTGCCAAAATTTCGAGCGCTGCAATCTGCGCCGCCATTTCTTTGGTTAATTTATCCAAAAGCGCTGCATCCGGCTTAATGCCCGCCAGCTCCATTTTGGCAAGCGTGCGTGCCAACGGCAGCTCCATTTCTTCATATAATTTTATCTGTTCGTGCTCTGCAAGTTTGGCACGCAGCACAGGCACAAGTTCGGCAACTGCTTTGCATTCCTGCGCATACTCCTGCGTCAGGTACGCTCCGCCAACGGTTTTAATGCTGTATTCGCTGCGCGCAGGGTCAATAAGGTATGCAGCAATGGCAATATCATCCGTTATGCCGCGCACTTCAACCCCAAGGCACAAAGCGGTTTTAATAATTTCCTTGCTGTCGCAGCAGGCTTTTTGGCAGTTTTCATTTGCCAGCCAGTCATAAAACTGCTGCCAGCCGGGGCACTCGCCTTCAAAAATATAAACGCGCCCATCACATAAAAGTTCCGCACGTTTAAAATATAAATCCGGCAGCGTACCGCCAATTTGTACAGTAAGCGGCGTAACTTCATGCCTTACGGCGATAAGTTTAAACAGCGCTTCCGCATCGTCGGCACGTTTTACAACTTCTTCCGGCAGCCCAGAAGGCTTTTCTTCCACAAAGTCGCCAAACAGGCTGAAATCGCCTTCCGGCGCACCCATAACGGCATTAAAACGGTCGTACATATTGCGGAATTCCAACCCGGCAAGCAGTTCGCGCGCCTCCGGCTTTAATGCTTTCAATTCATAATTTGCCAAATCTGCATCAACCGGCACATCCGTAAAAATTGTCGCCAGTTTTTTGGAAAGCAGCGCAGAATCTTTGTTATTCTGCACCTTTTCGCGCAATGCCTTGCCGCTGATTTTATCGGCATTAGCGAGCACATTTTCCACGCTGCCGTACTCGCCAATCAGCTTAAGAGCTGTTTTGGGGCCAACGCCAGGTATGCCGGGAATATTATCCGAAGTATCGCCCATCAGCCCTTTCAGGTCAATAAGCTGCTTCGGTTCAAGCCCTTCATATTCTTCTCCGAAAACTTCCGGCGTATAAATTTTAAGGTCCGAAATGCCGCGTTTGGTAAAATATACGCTTGTGCGGCTGCTTAAAAGCTGAAGTTCATCGCGGTCGCCCGTTACAATAATCACGTCCGCTTCCTGCGGCGCGTGTACGGCAAACGTGCCAATGATGTCGTCCGCCTCGTAGTTATCAAGTTCCAGCACAGCAATGTTCATCGCCTCCAGCACCTTGCGCGCCAGCGGAAACTGCTCCGAAAGCTCACTCGGCGTCGGCTTGCGCTGCCCCTTGTAATCGGCAAACATCTCCGTGCGGAAGGTTTTGCGGCTCTTGTCAAACGCTACCACCAGCCACTTGGGATGTACGTCCGATAGCAGGCGCAGAAGCATATTGCAAAAACCGTACACAGCACCCGTATGCACACCGCTCTGCGTCGTCAGCGGCGGCAGGGCAAAAAACGCCCTGTGAATCAGGCTGCTGCCATCTATAACTAAAAATTTATCTGCCATGTTTGTTCCTTTCGTTCAATAAATCTAATAATATATTATACCACAAGCAAAGGTGTAGGTAAAATCTGCGCCGCGGTAAAAAATAAAGCCCTGCTTATGCAAGGCTTAAATCATCCACGCAGGAATATACATAATGTTGTTTTTATCAATGCCGAACTCCGGCACAAGGCAAATGACGCTGCCGGCTGCTGTTTTAACTTCTGTACAGCCGCCAAACGCTGCTTCTATTATATTAAAGCGCTTATACATTTTTTGTACCTGCGCGCTTTTGCTGATAACGCAAGGGTACAGCACGCCGTTGTACAAAATTAAAAGTTCAACCTCTTTACCATTAAAATTGCGGTAGTAGTACAACTGCGCTTTCTGCCCGCTATTGGCAAAACTTTTATATACTTCGCCAATAACCCAGGTTTCAAAAAACTCCGCGCTCATCGCGCCAAGTTCCAGCGCGTCCGCCGTATTCCAGCGCAAAAGGTATGCCGCAAGGCCGGTGTCCGTAAAATACAGCTTTGGCGTTTTTACAACGTACTTAACACCATTAAATGCCGCAGGCTGAAGCAAGTAAACTATCCCCATACGTTCCAAAATGCCCAGCCATTGCTTCGCCGTCGGTATGCTGATGCCGGTTTCTTTCGCCATAACGGCATAGTTTAAAAGTTTCGCCGTCTGCGACGCCGCCGCGCACAAAAAGCGGTAAAACTTCATCTCATCGTTAAGCTGAACAAACTTGCGGATATCGCGCTGCAAAATATCCTGCACCAGCTTGGAATAAAACGCCTGCCAGTCCGCACCTTCATTATACATTGCAGGTTTGCTGCCGCGCCAAATGCGCTCGTAAATTTCTACCACGCTGTGCGGAACAGGGTTCTGCATCCGGCTTGCCAAAAGCTGCATGTCCGGTATAAACGGCGTACTTTCCCTGTCGTCCAATTCCGCACTGCTTAAACCGCAAAGCTCCATGCAGGCAAACTTATCGCCAAGCTCCTGCATAATGGCAGTAATGGTTTCCGCATCCTCTTTAGGCGCAATCAGCCAAAAATCGCCCGGCTTGCCGTGCTTTAGCACATAATCCTTAATTACCGGCACAAGCTCCGGCGCATACTGAATATTGTCAATCAGCACCGGCGGCGCATACCGCTGCAAAAACAGCACCGGTTCTTCATTAGCCATACTGCGCAAAGCAGGCTCAGCAAGGTCAGTGTACTTGCGGTCAGGTGAAGCGAGTTTTTTGAGGAATGTTGTTTTGCCGGATTTGCGTTGAGCCAATAATAATATAACTTTTTTATTATTTGTCCTATTCTTTATTATTTTATTAAAATATCTTATCATATATCATTTACCTAAAACAAAATTAAAAAAATCAGCAGTATATGACGATAAAATTTAATAAATTAATTTAATTAAAACTTATCTAAATAAAGTACTATATTTTATGATTATCAAAGATTAAACACCTATAATCATTTTGCTTTTAGAACCAAAAATCTTATTTATGTAGAACGCTATGATAATACAAATAAATCATGTTATCATACTTAATAAAATTGACACAATCCAAGCCAATACTAAATTATTACTTAGGTTGGTATAGTGCAAATAATTAGTAAAATATTCCAATAATATATAAACCACAAAATTATGCAAAAAAATATAGAAAAACTATATTTAGCTAATATATATAATAACTTTTTTATTAAATTATTAGGTTGCTCTGAAAACCACAAAAAAATTCGCAAAAGTAGTATACTTAAAAGTAATTTAACAAATACAAAATAATCTAAAATAAATATATTTTCTCCAAAGTTTTTATGAACAGCGCCAAAGTGACCATAACTTATACTCAAATAATTAAATAAAAGATATAATTCTATTAAAGCTATCGTAGATATAATATTAACCTGTTTTAATTTTTCATAATGAATTGCACAGTATATACCACTTAAATAAAGAATCGAAAAATATAACACATTATGTAACGGATTGTAATCGTCTCTTCCAACAAAAACAGCACTTATAAAAAACATTAACATAAAAAATTTTTTATAATTATCATTTAAAGAAACAAATGCTACATGCACATAATAAAATAAAAATAACACCATCACAAATGGCACATACCACAACGAACAATATTCTAATGTATAATATAAAAAATCATCAAAAGTTATCCATAAAGGTGTATAACTAAAAATTTTAAGTCTAAAATAATATTGCATCCCAACCATAAAAGGTAAAATGCACAAATATGGTAAAAAAATGTTTTTTATTTTTTATATAAAATTCTCTGAAATTTATATTTCTCTTATAAAAAACATAATAAAATAAAAATCCAGAAATAAATACAAACAAACTAGTATTATCAGTTAGAAATGATAATGCAAATTTATGAATTATTCCATCGTTATTAGGTAATCCGTAAATCGCTTGTACCCCCCGACAGACAAAAGCATATGTATTAAAACTATCGTAAAAATAGCGAAACCTCTATATAAAGCTATTTCTAAAAAATATCTGTTGTTCATAAATCATTATCCTACCACACACATGTTAAAATCTTGAAGGAAATTTGTTAAATATTTTATCTCTATATTTACTAGCCTCATATTTAATTTGATTGTTAAAACCTTCAATTATTTCAATATCATTAAAATCTTTTAATTCCTTCGCAGTAAATACTCCTCCGTTTTTCTTATCTAATCTTTTTTTAAATTCGTACCATGTTTCATAATTTTTTAACATAGACCACTTATATAAGAAAAACGCAAAATTCCATAATAGTGGTTTCATTAAGTAATGTTTTTGTGTATCTAAAAGATAGATATCATTAATAACATTTGCTATCTCATATGGATAAGGACCATTTGTAAAAGTATATGAATCACTTCTCATACTTTGTCTCCACCTAATACAATCACCTAAAATAAAAGCAACATCTCCTCTTCTATTCATTTCTATCATAAAAACTACATCATGTAACTTTCCATATCTATCATATTTGTATTTAACCGTCTTATAACATTCTGTTTTATAAATATTACATGCAAAAGTAGGTCTATTAACTAATAAATTCAAATAAGCTCCCATATCTTTTTTGTAAATATAATAGTCTTTCCATAAAATATCCCAATTTGTGTTTTCTACATTAAAGAGACCCCTCTCTCCCCCAGAGCACATAATTATATTTTTATTATCATTCATTATGTTCATAGCCGTTTCTATATACTCTGGATGAATTGCATCATCGTCATGAAAAATAGCAGTATATTCATTTTCTGCAAGTTCTTGCGACCTACAAAAATTACCAAAATTCCCTAAATTTTTTTCATTCGTTATGCACGTTATATTTCTATCTGGATATTTTTTATGCATCTCTTCAACTACATTTACAGTATTATCTGTACTCGCATTATTTAAAACTTTTATATTAAATCCAATTGCAGTTTGTGTACATAAACTATCTAACATTATTTTTAACCATTCAGCACGATTATAAGTTAAAACAATGACATCCAAATTGCTATAATCCGATTTCTGTATTAAAATTGGTGTTTTCTTATCTTTTTTTAATTTTATAAATTTCATTTTTTACTTAACCCCCATTGTTTTTTAGGTATAAATTTTTTTATAAATTCTCTTCTTTGCGAACCTAAAGGTAAAAATATATCACCTAATTCATTAATAAACCGGCGTTTTTTACTTTTCGGACGATTCATTCGTAATAAAATTTCTTCATAGTAAATTGTTTTTCTTGCTGTTATCCACCAGTCATTTCCAAATCCTACTAACGGATAATCCCATGCTTTAGGTACGGCCGCAAAGTGCACAATTGCAGGATCTTTTAAAGCCTTTTTCCATTCATTTATAAATCTTAACGGACAACAATTTATGTCAATAGTTGAAGTCATTCTTTCTGGAAATGTATTCCATTTTAAGTCTAGTATTTGTTTATTATTATCAAACAATTTATTTAATGCATCTTGCTCTGCACAACGCAATTTATATTTTTGCCAAAATCCCATTACAAAGTCCATTTTATAATTATTACGAATGTCTTTTAAATTAAAAACTAAAACATCAGCATTGATATAATCAAAAGGATTCTCTAAGCTTAATTCTTTAAATGGTATGTCTTCTTGCAATCTGCCAATATAACCTAAATCTCTTACTCCAGCTAACATCTTTCCATTTCTAAATTTAACACTATTTAATTCTGCTATATCTTTTTTCACTAAAACATCTGCACCTAAGTTGATTGCCGTATCATAATTATTTAAAATCCAAGGTAACGCCATTCTATAATAATTAAGTGATAAATAATAAAATTTTGCTTTATCAATGTATGATTTTACAAAATTGTAAGGATTATAAAATCTTATAGATATATTTTCCTTATTATTAGCTAAACTCATAATTTTATATTTATCTAAACCATCTATTTCTTCACCTAAAATAATTATGTCGTAATTATTTTCATCTGTTGTATTCTCTATTAGTGTTAATAAAGCCACGCTTAAATATGGTATAAAATAATTACTTGATTCAAATACAATAGGGATATTATTTTTTTCAAAAGCCGGATAAATATTTATCAAATTCATTTATTTACACCACTACTTAATTTCTAATTAGTAATATATTTTTTACAAATTCACGTCTACGAGTTCCTTTAGGTAAACAATAATCAATAAATCTCTTAATAAAACTACGATTATCCACTTCTTGATAACATAATAATCTAAGTATTGCTTCATAATGAGAAGATTCTCTTGCATATTTCCACCATTTTTCAGCATAAGGCATTAGTGGATTAGTCCACGGTTTAACTTTTCCACAGTAATGAAATATCTTTGCATTATTTATAATCATTTCATAAATATCACTATTTTCTTTTATAGTATCTGGCGTAACATTCCATAATGAATCAATACAATAAATATCATTTTGAAAAAATTTAGTAAATTTATGCCGTTCATTAATAAACAAAAGCTTTTCCTGCTTTAAATAGCCAATAATTTTATTTTTATCATATCTTTTTCTTATAATATCTAAATCTAATACCATAACGTCTGTATCAATAACCAATTTATTATTTTCGTTACTTTTTTCAGATCTACTATCGTCAATAAAAACGCTGCCTATACTTTTTCCATTTAAATCTAACATGTATAAATCAGCAATATCATAATTTATTATTGTATCGGCACCTAAATTTACTATTTTATTATAGTCGAATAAAATTTCTGGAAACATTCTCCTATAATATTCTATTGGATTACTATAAACTTCGTCCTTTTTAAAAAAATATGTTAATTCTAATGAAGGATCATAAAACCTCACTGAAATATTTTTTTTGTTTTTCAATATCTTTTCTAAATCATCATAAATTATATATTCATCATTCTTATTTATTCCATAACATAAAATTATAATATCATAATTATATGTATCTGAAGAATTCGTTATCAATGAATTTAGTGAAATACTTAGTGGCAATAAATAATTTTGAGTGCTTGTATATACAATATCAATACTATTATTAAAAATTTTTGGTATATTGGATTCCATATTTTTATTTTCCTTTTTATTTATATTTTTAATATAGCATCTGCAAATTTACTAAATTTAAAACCATTAACATACATCATTAATTTACTAATATCTGGTCTAATATTAACAACCCCTTCCTGTCTATAAGGCACTGCTCCAAAATTAACAATACTTTTTGACTTAAGTATATTTTTTATTTCTTCAATATAGAACTTAAGCTTACGAGTATCATCACTAGCTAAATTGTATATTCCATGGGCCTTTATATTTTTGGCCAAAATCACCAATATTTTTGCTAAATCTTCTACATATAAATAATTCCAGTATTGTGTTCCCAGCGTCATATCAATTACTTCGTTATTTTTCATTCTTTTTATGGACGTCATTAACAAAGTATTATCATTATCACCTTTTCCATAAATACTAAATACTCTTCCCCATATAAACCTAATGTTATCCTTTAATGATGATTCCATTATTTTATTACAAACAAATAGCTTATACTTACCATAAGCAGTATTAGGTTTTGTTTCTGTTTCTTCAGTTATAATACCATCATTAAAACCATATTCCGCCTGTGAACCAATACCAATAAATACCTTACATTCTAGTTTTACTAAAGCATCATATAAAGCAATTGAGTTCATATAATTTGATTGCTGCAATTTTTCATCATAACGTTCCAGCGTTCTAGTTCCATCCCATGCTAAATGAAAACAGATATCAATTTTATTTATTTTTTGTGGAAGTATCGCTATATTTTTCATGTCAATTTCAATAATATTTACATTTTTAAATTTGATTAAATTATTTTTATGTTTAGAATTCGGCCTTACCAATGCATAAATAATATTATTAGAATCATTTAGTAATTCTGCTATTAAATATTGCCCTATAAAGCTCGTTGCTCCAGTAACTAAGATATTTTTCATTTTAAATCTACTATCCTTTTCTTTATTGATTCTGTATCCATATTATAAACTTTTCTTAAATATTCTTGATTGCCTACTATTGATGTAAATTCATCATGTAGCCCCAATCTTATAACTTTTATTGCAATGCCACTTTCTGCAATAATTTCTGAAATAGTACTTCCTAAACCGCCAACTATCTGATGTTCTTCGATTGTAAGGATATATTTATGCTTTTTAGCAATGTTTAAAATTTCTTGTTTATCTAAAGGTTTTAAAGTGTAAACACTATAAACAGAAATGTTTTTATTTTGGTATTTTAAATCATCCGCAGCTTTAAGTGCTTCATTTATTACAGTACCAATTGCTATAATAGCAATATCCGAACCTTTACGAAGTTCCTTTAATTTACCAATCATGAAATTTTCCTCTTTTGTAAATACCTGCTTTTCCCCACCACGCTCTAATCGTACATAACAAGGACCTTGAATTTTACAAATATCTTCTGCAATAGCTTCAGCATTAACAAAATCACAAGGTGTAAAGACTCTCATATTTGGCAATGTCCTCATTATTGCTAAATCTTCTGTTGCATGGTGCGTCATCCCTAAAGTACCATAAGCAAAACCACTACCAACAGCTAATATTTTTACATTAGCATTATGATAGCAAATATCATTGCGTATTTGTTCAATACACCTAAGTGTTGGAAAATTGCCAATAGAATATATAAAAACAGTATTTCCTTCCAATGCAATCCCAGCAGCAACTGCAGCCATATTTTGTTCTGCAATCCCAGCATTTATAAAACGGGTAGGGTATTTTTTCTGAAAACAATCTAATACGCCAAACCCCAAGTCGCCTGTAATTAAAATTATATTTTTATCATCTTTTGCTAATTCCGTAATCTTATTTATCAAATGATTGCGCATTATATGTGTCCTCCAATTCTTGCAATGCTTGTTGATACAAATCTCCTTGTGGATCACGATAATGCCACAGTAAATTATTTTCCATAAATGATACACCTTTACCCTTAACAGTCCTTGCAATTATAACTTTTGGCTTACTATTCGTTTTTTCCATAAAGGCTTCTTTCAATTTTTTATGATTATGTCCATCTTCAACATCAATCACCTTCCATTTGAATGCTTTCCATTTATCTGCCATCGGTTCCATATTAATTACATCGCAGCAATTTCCCATAGCCTGCATGCCATTAGCGTCAATAATTACAGTAAAATTATCTAACTTATACTGTGCCGCAAGCATAGCCGCTTCCCAAACAGAACCTTCATTACATTCACCATCACCAATAATTACATATACTTTATATGACAAATTTTTCAATTTTGCATTCAATGCCATTCCGCAAGCAACACCAATACCATGCCCTAGGCTTCCTGTTGAAATTTCGACACCTGGAACATTTTTATGAGAAACATGACAGGAAAATTTACTTCCATTCATACCATAAGTATTAAGTTCAGAAACAGGAAAAAATCCACATTCTGCTAATGCTGCGTAAATAGCAACACCATTATGCCCTTTACTTAAAATAATCCTATCACGAAATGGATATTGCGATTCTTTTATATCATAATTAGCAATATAAGCATATAAGACAGCTACTATATCTGCGCAAGAAAGTATTCCTCCTATATGTGATGCATGGGCAGAATGCACCATATTTATAGCGTCTTTTCTAATTTTATAAGCTAGTTCAATACTGTTAATTTTATCCATTATCTTACAGCCTCTTTAATCACTTTAGCCATATAGTCTATTTTTTCATCTGTCATACCGGGATATACACCAATCCAGAATGTATCACGCATAATCCTATCAGTATTTTCCAAACTGCCCACTACCCGGTAGCCCTGCCCTGTTTTTCTCATTTCGTCAAAGCATGGATGTTTTATTAAATTCCCGGCAAATAAATTACGTGTCTGCACTCCATGCTCTTCTAAATATTTTACAACCTTAACCCTGTCTACGCCATTCCGGCAGGTTAACAAAAAGCCGAACCAACTCGGCTTAGAATTTGGACAGGCTTCCGGTAAAATAAATTTATCCTGCAAATCTGCTAACACGTTATATAATCTTTCAAAGTTATGCCTTCTTCTTTTTGTAAAAGAAGGTACTTTTTTTATCTGTGCCACGCCTATTGCTGCCTGCATATCCGTTACTTTAAGGTTATACCCAAAATGCGAGTATACGTATTTATGGTCATAACCAAGCGGCAATTCGCCATACTGCCTGTCAAAACGGTGGCCGCACAAATTATCTACACCGGAAGGGCACATGCAGTCCCTGCCCCAGTCTCGAAACGAGCGTATTATTTTGTGCAATAGAGGATTGTTTGTATATACTGCGCCACCTTCGCCCATTGTCATATGATGCGGAGGATAGAAGCTTGATGTGCCTATATCTCCTATTGTGCCTGTAAATTTTTCTTCACCATCAATAGTATATTTAGAACCAAGCGCATCGCAGTTATCTTCAATAAGCCACAGGTTATGTTTATCACAAAATTCTTTTACTACTTTTAAATCAAACGGATTGCCTAATGTATGCGCTATCATTACTACTTTTGTTTTTTCTGTAAGCGCTTCTTCTAATTTAGCAACGTCAATATTGTATTGCGGTATAGTTACGTCTACAAATACCGGCACGGCACCGTATTGAATTATAGGTGCAACCGTTGTCGGAAAACCTGCCGCAACCGTTATAACTTCATCGCCACGGTTAACTTTACGTTCTTTTAAAAGCGGCGAGGTTAATGCCATAAACGCACATAAATTAGCAGATGAACCAGAATTTACAAGCGAACAGAATTTTACGTTCAGCAGTTCTGCAAACCTTTTTTCAAATTCTGCTGTATACCTTCCTGAAGTAAGCCAAAATTCTAACGCGCTGTCTACAAGATTAACCATTTCCTCACTGTCATAAACACGTGAAGCATAGGAAATCCTATCGCCTTCAACAAAAGTTTTTTGTTTGTTGTGATATGTTTCGCAATATTCTTTTACTAATTCTAAAATATGGTTTTTCATATTTTTTTCATCGACAATTTTCATTATAATTCTGCCTCCTTAATAAATTCTTTAATCTGTTTTTCCATAGCAGCATTAACATCTTGCTTTTGCAAATACGCTTTACTCCATTCAACAGTTTTTTCTACCGCGTCGTCAATATGCCAAACCGGATGCCAGCCTAAAACTTTCTTTATTTTAGAACAGTCCAGTTTCAAAAAATTAGCTTCGTGCGGAGCGTTGGCTTCGCTTACGTTAACCCATTCTGCTTCACTGCCCCAATGTTTGCAAAACAAGTCTACCAAACTGCCGGTGTTTACGCAGTCGCAGTCATCCGGGCCTACATTATAACAACCGGCAAGTTTTTTGTTTTCATATTGCTTCATTGCTAACATCAAATATGTGCAAACCGGTTCCAGTACATGCTGATACGGTCTTGTGCTGTACGGATTACGCACAACAATCTTTTCTTTATTTTCCATTGCGCGTACGCAGTCCGGTATAATCCTGTCTTTGGCAAAATCGCCGCCACCAATTACATTGCCTGCACGGCAAGTTGATATGGCTATATCCCTATCTGCAAAAAATGATTTTTTGTAAGAACTTGTTACAAGCTCCGAACAGGATTTACTGTTGGAATACGGGTCGTAACCGTCCAAAGCGTCAATTTCGCGATAGCCGTATTCCCATTCGTTATTTAAATAAACCTTATCCGTCGTAACATTAACAACAGATTTTACCGACGGGCAATGACGCACAGCTTCGAAAAAATTTACCGTGCCCATTACGTTGGTTGCATAAGTGTATACCGGATTTTGGTACGATTCGCGTACTAAAGGCTGTGCCGCCATATGGATTACGATATCCGGCTGCACCGCCTGCATGGCAAGCTGCACGTTGCTTAAATCCCTTATATCGCCTAGCAGTGATAAATCCATAACGGATTCTATTTTGGCAAGCTTAAACAAACTGGGGTTAGTTGGCGGCTCCAGAGAATATCCGCTGACCTTAGCGCCTGCCATTGCCAGCACTTTACACATCCAGCTGCCTTTAAAACCGGTATGACCTGTTATAAAAACTTTTTTATCTTTATAAAACCAAAACAGTTCCATTATTTATCCCATACCTTCCACGGTGCGTTGCCAGTATTCCATAACATTTCTAATTCATCTTTTTCGCGTTTAGTATCCATACACTGCCAAAAACCCTTATGTAAATAACTCATAAGTTCTCCTTCTGCAGCAAGAGTTTCTAATGGTTTGCGTTCAAAAATGCAGCTATCTCCATCAAGATAGTTAAAAATTTCTGGCTTTAATACCATATAACCTGCATTAATAGGAGCACTATCCATAGCAGATTTTTCACGGAAAGAACGAACAGCATTATCACCGCCTATATTTAACACACCTTTAGACTGTTCTAACAATACCGCTGTTAAAGTCGCAATTTTACCATGTTTTGTGTGATAATCTACAAGATCTTTAATATTTACATCACATACGCCGTCTCCGTAAGTCATCATAAACGTTTCATTTCCTATATATTCTTGAATACGTTTAATACGTCCGCCAGTCATCGTATTTAATCCTGTATCTACCACAGTTACTTTCCATGGTTCAGAATGCTCTTTTTGTATAATTATTTTATTATGTTGTGTAAAATCAAATGTAACATCACTAGTATGTAAAAAATAATCAGCAAACCATTCTTTTATAATATGTTGTTTATAACCAGCACAAATAATAAAATCATTAAAGCCATAATAAGAATACTCTTTCATTATATGCCAAAGAATTGGCTTTCCGCCAATTTCAATCATCGGCTTAGGCTTAAATTGAGATTCCTCCGAAATTCTTGTGCCAAAACCACCAGCTAATAATACAACCTTCACTTTAACATTTCTCTCCTCTCATTACTTTAAAATTATCAGAAAATATAAGTCTTTTTAATTTATTTCTAACTGTGAATGGAATTATAAAAAATTTACAAATAATTATTGGAATTTGACTAATAATTCTTATTTCAAAAGCACTTAATGTTGTTGTTTTCAAAAGATCTTTTTCATACTTCTGTTCTATTTTTATATTTAAAATGCCTTTTGCTCTCCATCTTATTAACCCCCTTCTACTTAAATAATTATTTCTAACAGCAGTATATTTTATAATATCGTTTTTTATTTTATTATAATAATATGGTAACTTTTCAACTGCCCTAGGCATATTCTGAGCCCAGATTTTAAAAATATCTTCTGATTGCATCCAAATTGCTTCCTTCTTAGAAGGATTAGGTGTATAGTACTTAGTTAAAATAACTTGGATTTTAATTTTTTCTTTAGCCAATATTTCTAGAACTCCACAAATTAACATAAATCCAGTATTAATATATTTATCAAGCAATTTTTCTTTTAATAACTTACCTCTAATAGTATTACTAATTAAAATGGATCCCATAAATGTACCTGTCCAAAAAAAGTGTTCCGCAAAAAAATAGGCATTTTCTAATACCATATTTTGTGGTATTTTATTTTTTGTGCAATAGTTTTTATTATCATGTGCTGAAATATCTATTAAATGTATAATGTCACAATCATTATTCAAAATTGTACTATTAAATATTTTTCTTTTTATTATTAAACCATCTCCGCAGATCCATAAATATTTTGTTCTACATATTTTTAATGCATATAAGCTTTTTTCATCCGGTGATAAATCACAAACATAAATATATTCTAAATCAGAAATTTTATTTTTATAATTTTCATAAACTATTTTAGTATCATTTAATTGGCTGGAATCAAGAATAACTATCTTACAACAAAGTCCTTGATTCCGATATGATTTCAAAATGTTATCAATATATTGTGGATGATTATGCGTAGGAATTACTATAGTTACTTCATTTTCTTTCATCATTATCCTCAATATTATATGTTCTATTTGAAAACTTTATTCCAGCAAAAAATCCTTTCCAAATTATAAAGATTCTACTGAATTTACCTGTTTTCATTGTTTTCATTGTATGCCAAACATCTTTTAAAAATAACCAAATCCAACCTTTAACCCCTTCTCGCCGATATAAATATACATCATTACGATAAAAATATTTATATCTTTCAAGCCTTTCTTCAGCATCCGTAGCAATATTAACAATGCTATTGTTCTTCATAGCATGCGTCACTATACTGTTATTAACAACATAGCATTTAATTTTTTTCGAAATTCGTCTAGTATACTCCCAATCATCTGACCAAATAAAAAACTCTTTGATAGGTAAACCATATTTTCTTACAACAGAAATTTTTATGAATAACGAAACGAAGCTTGCCATTTGCGCTTCCACTAACGTCGTTTTATAATCTTTAATTTTTGTATATGGATTTTTTCTTTGAATATTCATTGGACATAAATTACCATCTATCCACAAACATTTACTACTTAACCAACCATACACACCTTTTAATTCTTTATCAGCTTCAATTAATTTAAACAATGCTTCACTGTCTGGTATACAATCATCATCCATTAGCCAAACAAATTTATAATCATTTTGTTTAGCATATTTCAATCCTATATTGAACCCTCCTGCGCCGCCTATATTGCTCCCAGTATTTAAATATTTAAATTTATATTCTCCAGAATTCTCCAAAAGCCATTCACTTGTTCCGTCAGAAGAATTATTATCAACTACTAAGATATCACATTTATAGTTTTGCTTATTTAAAGCTTTTAAACACTTTTTCAGCATGCATAATCTATTATATGTAACTACTACAGCAATAACAGAATTCATTAAAAGCCTCTCACCTATGATTTTTATACTCATTGCAAAGTTTTAATGTTTCCCCAAAATCTTTTTTCATTCCCTTATCTATCCATAATACTTTTGTACAAACTCGTTCAATCAAAGTAATATCATGGGAAACTAAAATTATGGTTGTTCCTTTAGTAATCATTTCTTGTATACGTCGTTCACATTTTTCTTGAAATAAATAATCACCAACTGACAATACCTCATCTACAATTAATATATCAGGATTAGTAACCGTTGCTATAGCGAAGCCTAATCTAGCATACATACCGCTCGAAAAATTTTTAACAGGAACATTGATAAAACGTGATAATTCAGCAAATTCAATAATTTCATTAAAATGCTCCTGTAAAAATTTCCTACTATGGCCTAAAATAGCACCATTAAGAAAAATATTTTCTTTTGCCGTTAATTCAGGATCAAATCCAGCACCAACTTCTATTAACGGTGCAACATTTCCGTTTACTAGTACTTTGCCAGCAGAAGGCTTTAAAACTCCTGCTAATATTTTTAATAATGTGCTTTTTCCTGCACCATTAAAGCCAATTATACCTAATATTTCTCCTTTTTCTACATTAAAAGAGACGTCTTTTAATGCAATAAATTCATTGTAAAACAATTTTCCTTTTATTAGCTTTATCACATACTCTTTTAAAGTATCGATCTTTTCTTCCATTAGATTGAACTTCATGCTTATATTTTGCACTTGTATTATATCCATTGTAATTCTCCTACTAAATATAAAGAATAAATTCATTTTGCTTACGTTTAAACACTGTAATACCTATTATAAGTGCACTTAAAGCAATTAGAGCACAAATTAAAATCAACCCGCCTTCCGGCATTTGATTTGCATAAACAGCCTCTCTAAATGATTTCAAAAAATAATATAATGGATTAATTTTTACAATCCACAAATATTTATCTGGTATTATTTTTTCAGGATAAAATATCGGCGTTGCATAATTCATTGCCGTCAAAATAACTCCATATAAATGAAATAAATCTCTAAAATAGACTGCAAATGCAGCTAAAAATAATCCAACACCTAAGCAAAATACAAAAAGTAGAATTAAAGATATAAAACAATACAGTATATTAAAACTCAATTCATGTCCAGTAAAAACAATAATGAACAACATTGCCGGTAAAGTAAACAATAAATTTACTCCACTTGATGCAACTCTTGATAATGGAAATAAATACTTTGGAACGTATACTTTTTTTATCAAATTACTATTCTCTATAATTGAACCCATAGCGAAAGTAGTAGCTTCTGAATAAAAGGTAAACATAATTTGTCCGGTCAATAAATATAATGCAAAATTTTTGATTTCAAATCTAAATAATTCAGAAAATACCATTGCAGTAATTAACATCATAAGCAAAGGATTTAACATACTCCACAACATTCCTAAAATACTACGTCGATACTTTTTCTTTATATCTCTTGTAATTAACTCTACAATTAAATTACGATATTTATAAATCTCTTTAAACATACCTACTCTACCTTATATCTAAAATATATTTTCTTCTTAAAAATTTACAAATTTTACTTACCCAAATTACCTTTTCTAAATTTATTACCGGCACTGCTTTTACGTTTAACTGCTGCTTTTCAAGCCACACGTTAAACAATCGTTCCGATATAAACCCAAACACCCTAGCTTCGTACTTGTTGTAGTTTGTAATATCTATCCTTTTTTCTAGTTCAAAAAGTATGCTGAACAGCCAACTGCAATATTCATCAAACAATGCCTTATTCATTACAAACATATTTAAAATATACAGTTTCGTTCTGCCCATTACTTTTGTAAAAGCTTCGCTGTATTCCGGGTAAAGTTCCACTACTATTCTTTCTACTTCGTCTAAATCACGCTTGTTATGTGCATGCTCATACTGGCTACGCACTGTTTCTATATAGTAGTTGCGCTTTACAGGAAGAATAACGTCATATTCTTGCAGTAGTTTTTCATAGTCAGTTCTATGCAAAATTACTGCCTTTTTCTTTTCTGTGTTGTTTGTATGCAAGTTCTTACTTGCAAAATACCTGCGGTAATGGCATAAACCTACATAATCGCACTTTAAATTCTTCCACGCCCAGTAAAGCCCTGTAAGCTCGCAATAGTTGGCGTTTTTAGCAGAGATATTATCCCCAGTATTATCGCCAACATAACCTAAATCTGCTTTGCCTTCCCTGCCTACGTGAATAGGAAGATATACATTATCATCAGGCATCCAATATTGTTTATGTGTGGCTACAAGTATTTTTATATCCAAACTTTTAATTCA
>ULNH01010647.1_pt1 | contig 78198 bp, 64 predicted proteins | sample 1951871 | NCBI WGS metagenome assembly ULNH01 (sample SAMEA4835572, study PRJEB28245) | human gut metagenome | biome: gut microbiome; material: fecal sample | place: Denmark | collected 2008 | reverse complement strand
CTTATCACCCTTCATCAGCGTAAGCAAGCGAATCTAATTTTAAAAACAAATAGCAAAAAAGGTCATTTTTTAACCAAAAGCAAACTAGAAAAATGAATTTTTAAGTATGATAAAAAAGTTATATTGAGTCCTTATTTATAGACGAATTTTTAGTCTAAATATTCTACTAAATTATTTAAAAGCTTTTTATCCGCTTCCGACCAATTTAAATCCTTCATTTCTTCTTTAGTACACCATTTTAAAAGTGAATGTTCTTCATCATGAATTGTACCTGAAGATATTTTACATAAAAATAAAGATAATTTGATGGTTATGTCTTCATAAGAAAACACATCAGAAGCTAGATATTTTTGAACTGATATATCAATATCAAGTTCTTCTTTTATTTCTCTTTTTAAAGCATCTTCTGGTGATTCATCTTTTTCAACTTTACCACCTGGAAATTCCCATTTACCTTTTTGTTTTCCGTATCCTCTTTGAGCGCATAATATCTTGTCATTTTCAACAATTACTGCGCCTACTACATCTACTATTTTTCTTTTATTAGCTTTTGAATCCATGATAATCTTCACCTTTTCTACAATGAATTTCATCACGTTCTAAAGCCGTTAACATGATTTCTGCACTAGATAAGTTAGTCGCTAATGGAATATTGGTAACATCGCATAAACGAAGAAGTGCACTGACATCTGGTTCATGAGGTTGCGCTGTTAAAGGATCACGTAAAAAGATAACTAAATCTAATTCGCTACAAGCAATCATAGAACCAATTTGTTGATCTCCTCCTAATGGGCCAGATTTCATTTTATGAATGTTTAATCCAGTCGCGCCAGCAATTAAGGTTCCTGTTGTTCCTGTGGCGTACAACTCATGTTTTGCTAAAGTATCTTTATATCTTTCTGCTAAGGCAATCATATCGCCTTTTTTCTTATCGTGGGCAATTAGTGCAATTCTCATAATATTTAATTCTCCTTAAGTTTTCTAACTAACTTAATCATACCATATTCTAACTCGTTTGTTTGTTATATTTTTACGATAGTGGTTACATTAATCATTCTCTACTCTTACTTTAGAACCATGGTCCGTTTTGGTTACTACAATTTTACTAGGAATACTTTCCTGTAATTCATCAATATGGGAAATAATTCCCACTAATCGATCCGTTGAATTACTAATTCCTATTAAAGTTTTTTCCGTGGTTCTTAGCATATCTTCATCTAAGGTACCAAAGCCTTCATCAATAAACATGGAATTGAGTTCAATACCACCCGCATAAGCTTGGATCACTTCACTAAAAGAAAGCGCTAAAGATAAAGAAGCCTGGAAACTTTCTCCTCCTGATAAACTAGAAGCGGAACGTTCATTACCATATTGACAATCAATGACATTAATTTCTAATCCGCTTTGTTTCTTTTTAGAAGTAGCTAAACTTCTAGCAAAGGTATATCTTCCTCCACTCATTTGATTGAATTTTTGAGAAGCTACTTCAAGAACTTTAGCAAAGACCTGTTGTTGATAATAAACTTCAAAGCATATCTTATTCGCATTCCCTAAATCACCTTTTGCGGTTTTATATAAAGCATTAATTTCTTGATACTCTTCTTGTAATGATTTTGTTTCTAACATAATCTTATGAATGTTTATTAATTCTTTACGGTTATTTTCAATTTGGTTAGCTAATGCTGTTTTATTTTCTAAAAGCGCATCTTTTTCTTGCTCAATTTTAGTTGCTTCTTCATTTAAAGGAGTTATATCAACGGGAATAAAGGTGTCATATCCTTTTTCTTGTTCTTCTTTTAAAATGTTTTCTATTTCATCAAGACGCGTTTTCGTAACTAAAAGAAGATCCGATATTTCTTTCATTTTTTCTTCGCTTAAATAAGAAAGATGAGCATCATCTAAAGACTCAAAAGTAGAATGAGAAAGTAAAGTAGCTAATTCCTCTTCTAAGCTTTCTATTTTCGTTTCCATTTTTTCTTTTTGTTCAATAAGCGAAGAAAGCTGACCATTTAAAGTAGCTTCTTTTGTCTCTAATTCTTTTTGGGCCTTATCAACAACTTCTTTTAAAGAATCATAATTCTCTTTTTGCTCTTTTTTAGCCTTTAATTCTTTACGAATCACTTCAAGATCAAAAGAACTTAGGCCCTTTTCTAAAGAAGAAAGTTCACCTTGTTTACTCGCTAAAGAAAGAAAGACTTTATCAAGTTTTTGCTTTTTATTATCCAATTCTATTTCTTTTACTTTTTTCTTATCTTTTAAAGCAACGCATTCTTCTTTTTTATGTGATTTTTCTTTTTCTAAACGGATAATTTCATTTAATCGACTTTCAATATCATTTTTTAAATGAGACTCTAACTCACGATATTGTTTTTGATATTGACTATGAATATCTTCCTCTTCTAATAGATTTAAAGCACTCATAATTTGTTCTTTTATCGTTTGAATTTTTGTGAGTAACGCTTGTTCATTAGATGCTAAAGCTATATAAATATTTTCTTTCTCTTTATGTACTTTTTCGGCATCATTCTTTTCTTCTTCCGTTATAATTTGTTCTACAATAGCTAAATGAGGATGAGATAAAGAGCCACATACGGGACAGGGTTCATTTTCTTTTAATTCTTTCGCTAAAGAAGCGGATAAAGACGCTAAGAAAAGATGATTGATTCTTTGATAATCACTCATAGCCATCTGTTCTTCTTCATAAGCTTCCTTTACTTTTAGTTGGAGGCTATCTAGTTCTTTTAAAAGACTATCATAGGTTTCGATCGTTGGTTCTAATTTTTTTAAAGCACCCATTTCTTTTGTTATTTCTTGTTTTTGTAATAACAAATCTTGTTTTTCTTTTTCAAAATCTTGTTTTTCTAAATAAGCTTCAATTTCAGTAATTGATTTCTCAATTTCCGCGATTTCTGTAGCAATTTCATCTTTTTCTTTGGTACAAGATTTTTTATTTTCTTCTAATGTTTCTACTTCGTTTTTTAGTTTTAAATACTGTGTTAAAGCTTTTTCTTCTTGCTCTAATTGGTGGATAGAAGAAAGTAGATCACCGATTTTCTTTTCTTCTTCTTGAAGAAGCGAAAGTTGAGGTTTCAATTTCTCTTTCTTTTTTAAAAGCGTTTGAAGTTCATTTTCTATGTTTTCTTTTCTTATTAAAAGAGCATCCAATTCTTTTTGTGCAGCATTCTTTTCCTCTTCTTTTTTTACAATAGGAAAAGCCATTTCTGCTAGACTTAATTGAGGTAAAAGCGTTTCATCTTGCTCTTTTTTCTTTGTAATCAAAGCATTTTTTAATTCTAAATGTTTTTGATAACTCGTACGATGAATTTCTTCTTCTTTCGCTTTTGCAATTTTATCCTTTGCCAATTGAAGTTCTTTTTGAAGTTCCTTTTCTTGATCTTGATAAACTATCAATTGCTCTTCATCATTTGCTATTGATTCTTCAATTTGATCCATAAAAAGAGTGTACACTGCATCCTTTTTCATGATTTCTTTCATCAATACTTCATCATTTAATTTTAAATGTTGAAAAGCACTGGTTAATTGAATTTCAATGTTTTCCATTGCTTTACTTTTTTCTTTTGCTAAATCACCTAAACGAGAAGTAAACCAGTCTAAAGAAACCGTATTTAATATTTGACGGAAGATTTCTTTTCTTGTATCCGTATCTGCGGTAATCAAACGATAAAAGTCACCTTGCGCAATCATCATCGTCATTTTAAATTGTTGATAATCTAAACATAAAAGACTTTTGATATATTCATCCATTTCCTTCTTTTTGGTAAATAAAGTTGTATTATCTTTTTTTAAGAAGTATTCTGCTGTCTTTTCTTTTAGGCCTTGATTATCTTTGGTTCTCCGTTTCGCCGCTACCAATTGTTTAGCGGGTTCGCGGTAAATTATATATTCATGTCCTTGATAGTCAAAAGTAAATTCAACATAACTAACAGAATCAGGTGACGCAAACATGGAACGGATATCTTCTTCTTTTCTTGTATCGCCACTTAATTTACCATATAAAGCAAAACAAATCGCATCAAAAATAAAAGTCTTCCCCGCGCCTGTGGGGCCAGAAATTAAAAACAAAGCGTTTTGAATGGAAGAAAAATCAATGACATTTTTTCCTTTATAAGGACCAAAGTCATTCATGATTAGTTGTACAGGTCTCACTTTTCTTCACACTCCTTTAATAATTTTGTAACGATTTCTTTTTGATGGTCCGTTAGTGGTTTACCATTTTGTTTTTCATAAAATTCAAAAAATAAATCAATGGTAGAAATACTTTTGATATCATGTATTTGATTAAGATCAATTCCTTCTCCTACTTTAGTAGGATAATGTAAATCTAAGGCATATGGATAAACTTGTTTCAGTTTTTCCATCGCGTTTTCAATCATATTTTCATCGAGTAATTCAAAATAAACATAATCATTTGCATGTTCTTTTTGCTTTAATAAATCTTCAAAATAGCCTTTTAAAATCACGACATCTCTTTTCGGGGTAATCGGATAAAAAGATAAATGAACACCTTCTTTATCCACTTCTCCTACCGTATAGAATTTTTGTGTGAAAGCTTCATCAGAATGATATTTTAAAGGCGAACCTGCATAACGCGCATTTTTCGCTATCGTCTGTGGTTTATGAATATGACCTAAAGCGACATAAGAAAAATCTTGGAATACTTGAACGGGAATATTGCTCACGGTTCCAATAGTAATATTTTCTGAGCCACTTCTTTCTAATTCATCTTTAGAAGGTAGAACAAGTTGATGGGCTAAAAGGATATTGGCTTTTGTTTGATCAAGTTCAATATGTTCCATAAGTCCTTTCATACTTGAACTATAATCTTCATAGGACGTATGTAAGAATTCATTAATTTCATGATGATTCACATAAGGTAAAAGATAGATATTCACGTCTTCATAAGAAAAAGAATGTAAAGTTTCTTCTAAAGTAGTCACAATATGAATGCCATCATGATGAAGGAAATGTTTCGCATAACTCATTCTCTCTTTAGAATCATGGTTTCCTGGAATAATAAAAGTTTCAATATGTTGTTCCGCTAAAGCATTCAAAAAGTAATCGAATAATTGAATCGCTTCTGCACTTGGAGAAGTTACATCATAGATATCGCCAGAAATAAAAAGAAAAGGAATTTCTTCTTTCTTTAAAAACGCTAAAGTTTCATTCATCCAGTATTCTTGGTCATCTAATAAAGAATACCCACAAAGTCTTTTTCCAATATGAAGGTCGGCAATATGTAAAAATTTCATCATGACTCATCTCCTACTTTTCTTTTTTATTTTAACATTGTTAGAACAATTAAGAAATCCTTTCAAGATGAAGCTTTTTATTTTATATATAATATAAAAATAAAAAAGTATTTTTTTGATAAAACAAGCCCTCTTTTTTGGAATAAAAATATATTGATTTCCTCCAGAAACTTGTATAAAATAACATTATCAGGAGGAAATCATATGATTTTATCGTTGCAAGATTTATTGAATCAATATAAAGATTATACCGATCCTCAGGGAAAAATCTCGCGGATGGTAAAAAAAGGTGAACTATACCGCGTAACTCAGGGAATCTATGAAACCAATAGAAATGTTGATGGAAAAAAATTAGCGCAAGTCATCTATCATCCTTCCTATTTATCTTTTACTTATGTATTATCTTTATATTCTTTGATTCCAGAAGGAATGTATTATACCTATACCTGTGCCACATTTAGAAAAAACAAAAAGAAAACTTATCAAAATGTATTTGGTACATTTTATTATCAAGACGTTCCTGAGGCTGTTTTCCCTTTAGGTGTTGAGGTCAAAATTGAAGATGGTTATTGCTATCATATTGCTACAAAAGAAAAAGCCTTACTTGACTTTCTTTATTCACTTTCTCCTGTCTTTTCCTTAAAGGCATTTAAAGCATTATTAATCGATGATTTAAGAATGGATATGGATGCCCTATTTGAGTGTAATATAGAGTGGCTAATAGAAACAGCCCCTCTTTATCATTCCACTAACTTAAAGTGGTTGATTGTGTTTTTAAAGGAGGCCAAAAATAATGGATGATATCTTAACACAAATGTTGAAGCACTATAAAGTTGATACCATTGAAGAACAAAAAAATGCATTAAAAGAAATCTTACAAGAAGTAATTCTATCTGCTTTATCCCGTAGTGGATTTTTTAAAGAAGCGGCCTTTTATGGTGGTACTGCTCTTCGCATATTTTATGACTTAGATCGTTTTTCTGAAGATTTAGATTTTTCTCTTTTAAAAAAAGACGAAAATTTTTCATTAGAAAAATACTTTTCTTTTATTGAGGCCGAACTAACCTCCCTAGGGCTTCATTTTGAAGTCGCTATGAAGGATAAATCTACAAATAGTCATATTCAATCTGCCTTTTTAAAAGGAAATACAAAAGAACATATCTTTACAATTTTCCACCAAGATGATCAACATTTACATCGAGATGAAGTCATCAAAATCAAATTTGAAATTGACACCCTTCCGCCTATTGGTGCACATACCGAATTTAAATACGGCCTTTTACCCTATCCATATTCTGTACAAATATACGATTTACCCTCTTTATTTGCCGGAAAAATTCATGCCCTTTTATATAGAAACTGGAAAAGCCGTGTAAAAGGAAGAGATTTCTACGATTTTATTTTCTTCTTATCTTTAAGAACTCCTGTTAATCTTACCCATTTAAAAGCTAGACTTCAAGATTCTCATTTTCCTCTAAATGATGAAGATTTTACTATAGAATATGTTAAAAGACTTCTTAAAGAAAGGTTTTTAGATGTTGATTATGAACAAGCAAAAAGGGACGTATTACCCTTTATCAAAGATCCCCATAAATTAGATTTATGGAACGCAAATTTCTTTATTGAAATCTCTAAAAATTTAAAAGCTTCTAACTAACATCATATTAAAAAACGCTATGAAGGAATCTCCATAGCGAATTTTTTTTAATTATCTGAACGGGCAAATCCGTTTTTCATTTGACAGCTCACTTGATATAAAACTTTAGATAAAACTTGATCCGTTTCTTCTTGCATCATCGTTGCAAGTTCTTCGTTTCCTTTATTTAATAAGTTCATATCACCGGTCTTTTCAAAAGCTTCATCCACGCGGTGTAAAATTTCATAACTCTTTGCCATCGTTTTATCTTGGTAGCGTTCAATATGAATGATACTCGTTTGGAAATGTGGGTCCACTAAGGCACTTAACAAGCGACTCGCCCAATAGAAATTATCCGTCGATACTTTTAATGTTGTATTGCTTAAATACTTTGGTAAAGTTTTAACATTCGTATAAACAGGAATTAAGGTATTAAATACGTTGGAAGCAAAGGCTACCCATTCAATCGCAGCATTTTCTTTTTTTGTATACGGACGAATTTGCGAAATATGTAAGAAACTCGTTCTACTAATGCCAATAGGGCGATATAAAGGCTTAAAGTCTTTATCCGCTAACTTGGAATAGGGGTCATAAGCAGTACCTTGATAGTGAGAAGATAAGGCATATTTTACATCTTCAATGGTAATTTTTCTTTCCGGAACAAAAGACCAAGGAATATTATCGGATTCGGGTGTATAGTCGGCGTTTTCTCCTTCCCATTTGTAGGTGCTAGGATTAAAATAACGACCCATATACCACGCTCTTGGGGTATTATAGGTGTGATCTGAATCATCATGGCTACCAAAGGCTAAACGAGGATTAAATTCTCCTTGAAGGCCTAAGTCTAAATGATTTTTCTCCATGAATTCTTTTAAATCTTTCGAACAAATAAATTCTTTTTGTTCTCCATAAGCGTCATCAAAATCAAAATAATCTAAACCAAATTGGTTGGGCATAACGACATAACGGTCGTCTGGCACTCTTCTAGCAATAAAGTGATGTCCACCAATAGTTTCTAACCACCAAATGCTATCTTCGTCACTAAAAGCAATACCATTACTTTCATAAGTACCATACTTTTCTAATAAAGCACCTAAACGTAATACGCCTTCTTTAGCGGAAGTAATATAAGGAAGTACGAGTACGACTAAATCTTCTTCTCCAATACCACCTTTCACTTCTTTATTCTTTTTCGTTTTTGGTTGATAGTTCACTAATGGATCAGCGCCTAATACCCGAGGGTTTGAAGTAATGGTTTCAGTTGCGGTCATCGCGACATTATGTTCATTAATTCCGCTTGCACCCCAAATTCCTTCATAATCATCCACATTGGGCATATAGGTATAACGATAAGAATGTTCGGGTAATTCCACTTCAACATGAGAAATCTTCGAACGATACTTTTTCGGCATTTGATCTCTTTCTTTCACCAACATTTTTTTGGCGGTAAAAACACCAGTTGGTGAATCATCATTTCTAGCAATGATAGTAGAGCCATCATAACTTGCTTTTTTCCCTACTAATATGGTTGTACATGCCATAATATAACATCTCCTTTTTTCTTACTTTTTTATTGTAATACGAATGAAGAAAATATGCATGGATAATAGTAAAATATTATCTTTTTAATCTTCTACATTTCTTATATATCTTCTTCTATTGTCCCAAATATTATATATTATTCGTGACAATTTAAATGGAATATTCTTACTTTTAATGTCGAACATTGCTTTATTTTTCTAAAATCAACGAACATTTTTCCACATCCAAAGACATTTTTTATTTCTTTTGCAAAATGATTTGAATGAAATTTAAATACTTTCCTGCGCCCTTTTCCATAGATAAACGATCATGAATAGCGTAAGGATTCTCTTGCTTTAACCAATCATTCCACACTTCTTCATTGGATTCCATTTCTTGAATCTTTATGATTTTAGCGCCTTTACATTGCTTTAAAATGTTTTCCCAATAAGGAATATCATGAATATAATCTAATTGTTCTTCATTCCAAGAAAGAAGTAATTCTTCCGGTATATGGTCATGTACATCTTTTTTCATGCCGGGAATCGCAATATAGATATACCCATCTTTTTTTAAGTAAGGTAATAGTTTTTCATCTAAAAATTGTGGATCTCTACCAAAATAATTATAAGAATCTACGCATACAATCGCGTCAAAAAATTCTTTTTCAAAAGGTAAATGATTTGCGTCTGCTTTTACGGCCTTGAGTTGATTTTCTTTCATACCTTCTTGATAGAAAAAGGCTTGATTTTCATTTGGATCACTCCATAAATCACACGCATAAACGTGATAGCTATATTCTTTTGCTAAAAATAAAGAAGTCAGTCCTTGTCCACTTCCTAAATCGCATACTACCGCATTTTTATGAATTTTAGATTCTAATAAAAGTTCTTCACATAATTTTAAAGGATGTGGTCCCATCATCATAGAAGTATATTTTTCTTCTTGATATTTTTTAGTGAATGGATATTTCATTTTTTACACCAGTCTTTCTAACATATGTTGAAAATGTTTTTGTAAACGTTCTTTCGCTAATTCAAGGTCAATATCACTTAATGAATATAAAGAAAACATCGGTCCATAAAATATTAGTGCTTTTTCTTCATAATCTTTAAGTTCCATTGTTTTAAAGATATCTAAAATATATTGATAAGGTCCATCACCTAAATAGTTTTGATATAGTAGGTTCATTTTTTCATCATGATATTGTTCAATGGTTAACATCTTTCGAAATAAAGAAGCAAATTCATCTTCCGTCCAATAAGTAAACATAGCTAAACTAAAATCTATCACTTGTTTTATCGTCACTTTTTGATACGCTTCTAATTCTTCTAACGATAGAACATGAATCGGCATAATAAATTGTTCCGCAAAACGTTGATCGTTTTCTTCCATTTTAGAAATAATGGCATCTAAAATATCTTGTTTATTTTTAAAATGCTTATAAATGGCCCCTTTGGTAATTTCTAGCTCATGAGCGATATCAAAAATTGAAGTCGCTTCATATCCTTTTTGCGCGAATAAGCGTAACGCAACTAAAAGCATGTGTTCTCTACTTGTTTTCATCATTTAACCTTCTTTCAAAAAAGTAAACGAACGTTCACTTTATGAGTTTACCCCTTTTTTATTCTCTTGTCAAATGAAAATAATTTTCAATGTTGCTATGGCTTTTTAATATCGGTAAAATAGGGGTATGGAAAAATATGATGTAATTGTATGCGGCGGTGGCATCGCTGGCATCAGTGCCGCTTTAGCGTCCGCTCGAAGCGGACAAAAAGTTTGCCTAATAGAAAGAAACGCCTTACTCGGTGGATTAGCGACCGTTGGTCTTATTCATTGGTATGAGCCTCTTTGTGATGGAAAAAATCACCAAATGATTTATTCTATTGCCGAAGAATTATTAAAATTATCGATTGCTCATGGCTATGATACTTTAGATCATTCTTGGTTCGACCCCAACTGTAAAGAACATCAAAAGCGATTCTCTACTTGGTTTGATCCCAATTTATTTGCGTTATCTTTAACCCGTCTTTTAGATGAAGAAGGCGTAAAAATTTATTTTGAAAGTCAAATTAGTGAAGTTCACGTAAGAAATCATAAGATGACTTCCTTAGATATTTATACCATTGAAGGAAAAATCAAATTAAGCGCAAAAAGCTTTATTGATGCGACGGGAAGTGCGTATATATTTAAGCAAGCCCACATACCAACAAGAAACGGCGAAAATTATTTAACTTACGCTACTACGACATATAAAAATGGTTTAGGCCGTCCTATTTTTCAATATACTGGCGCTTCGATGTATGGAAATGATTGCCCAGATGGAGTTAGAAATTTTAAAGATGCATCACAAAAGGATGTTAATGATTATTTGCTCATTGGTCAAAAATTATGCTTAAAAGAATATGAAGAAGGTAAAATTTCTGATCTTTCTATTCTTCCTAATATGGTACAGTTTAGAAGAATCTCTACCATTCAAGGTGACTATCAGTTATCAAAAGATGACTTATATCAACATCATGAAGACTCTATTGGCGTAATTGGCGTTTTTGATCGTCCCGGAGAATGGTATGAATTACCATTAGGAATTTTAACGCAACCTACGATTACAAACTTATTTGCTGCGGGTCGTATTGTTTCTTGTTTCGATAATTCTGCTTGGGAAGCAACGCGCGTAATTCCAGTATGTGCCTTAACGGGTGAAGTCAGTGGTTATTTAGCTAGTTATTATAATAAAAATCATCGAATTGATTTAAAAGAAATACAAAACATTTTAGTGCAACATGGTGTTAAATTACACTACTAAAAGAAGGCAAGCCGTCTTCTTTTTTCATATACTTCGTCTTTTTTATGAAATATTTTTGTCAACCTTAGACCGACACTTTTCCTAATTTTAAGGTTTTTGTCAAGGTCAACCTGACAAAAAAAGTATTGATATAGAAACAAAAAGGCCATCGCTGGCCTTTTATTGAATTCCTACTCTTTTATAGATTTCCGCTACCGCTTTTAAATAATAATCTAAGGAAAACAAAGAGGAAATTTCTTCATCATTTAGATATTGATGTATCCAAGCATCTTCTAAAAGAAGCGTTTGAAAATCTTTTTGTTCGTAATAAGAAATTTGCGTTAAAGCTTGTACTTTATCATAACTTTCTTCTCTAGATAAACCTTTTTCAATCAAAGCGGACAATACGCGTTGAGAAAATATAACACCGTGTGTGAGATAAATGTTTTTTAACATTTTTTCTTCATACACGACTAAATTTTTTACAATTTTATTCATGCGAATCAGCATATATTCACTTAGCATTATCGCATCAGGAAGCATAACCCGTTCTACCGAAGAATGAGAAATATCTCTTTCATGCCAAAGAGGAATATCTTCATAAATGCTCATCATATAGCCTCGCATCATACGAGCGCATCCCACAATATTTTCTGAACCAATCGGATTTCTTTTATGTGGCATGGCGGAACTTCCCTTTTGACCTTTAGAAAAATATTCTTCAGCTTCCCCAATTTCAGTTTGTTGAAGAAGACGAATTTCATAAGCAATTTTTTCTAAAGTTGAAGTAACTAATGTTAAACAAGAAATATAATAAGCATGACGGTCTCTTTGTAAAACTTGGGTGGAAATGGAACTAGAGCTTAATCCCAGTTCTTTTGCCACGTCATCTTGTACATAAGAAGGAACATTAGCAAAGTTTCCCACGGCTCCTGAAATCTTAGCGACTTCAATTTGCGAACAAGCTTCTATAAAACGTTGATAGTTCCTTTGAAGTTCATCGTAGTATAAAGCAAATTTTAAACCAAAAGAAGTGATATCTGCATGGATTCCATGGGTTCTACCAATACATGGTGTATTTTGATATTGAAGGGCTTTTTCTTTTAAAGTAAGAAGCATATCTTCAATTCTTTTTTTTAGAATGGTATTAGCCTCTTTATACATAACACTTCTAGAGGTATCTACGACATCTGTGGAGGTTAATAAATAATGAATCCATTTCTTTTCTTTTCCTAAAGATTCACTTACTGCACGGGTAAACGCAATCACGTCGTGATGGGTGATTTCTTCTAATTCTTCAATACGTTTTAAAGAAAAAGAAGCATTTTTAACGAGTTTCTGATAGTCTTCTTCAGGAATTACATGGTGAAGATAAAAAGATTTTGAACACGCTAATTCGACTTTTAAATAGGTATCAAATTGATGCTGAGCGGAAAAGATATTTCTCATCTCAGGCGTAGAATATCGTTCAATCATTTCTTTTCCTCAAATAATGGGTGTAAGACGATGGTTTGTTCACGGTCTGGTCCTACCGAGAATATAGCAATGGTTCGATGCGTAAGTTCTTCAATCTTCTTTAAATAGTTCTTTGCGTTTTCTGGTAATTCATCAAATGATGTTACATGAGTAATATCTTCTTTCCATGTTGGCATAGTGATATAAAGTGGTTTACATCTTTCATATTCACTTAAAGTAGAAGGAATATAATGAATAGTTTTTCCGTCTAATTCATAAGCATAACAAATTTTTAATTCCGGAATATCCGATAAAACATCAAATAACATAACGGAGAGATATTGGATACCCGACACGCGGATAGCGTGATTTAATACGACTGTATCTAAATATCCTACTCTTCTTGGTCTTTTGGTAACCGTTCCATATTCATGACCTTTTTCACGAATTAAATCACCTAATTCATTATGTAATTCACTAGGAAATGGGCCTTCTCCAACTCGCGTGGTATAGGCTTTTGCAATACCTAAAACGGTTTGAATTTTGTAGGGCGGAATGCCTGTATTTAAAGGAATAGAGGACGCTGTTGGTGAAGAAGAGGTTACATAAGGATAGGTGCCATGATCTAAACAAAGCATCACGCCTTGCGCGCCTTCAAAAAGAATGTTGGATCCTTTTTCAATTTCTTCATTTAAAAGAATAGAGGTATCACAAACAAATTTACGGAGCTTTTCTCCCCATGCTAAACATTTTTGAAACATGGTATCAAAATCATAAGTGTTTTTATGATACATGGTAAGTTCCATGTTTTTAATTGCTAATGTGGTACGGAGTCTTTTTTCTAATTGCTCTTTATCTAATAAATCACCAATTCGAATACCGACTCGACTCGCCTTATCGGTATAACAAGGACCAATTCCTTTTTTGGTGGTTCCAATTTTACTATCGCCTAATACTTCTTCCATCGCTCCATCTAAATCAAGATGATAAGGCATAATGACATGCGCACGATTAGAAATATAAATTTGATAATCGTGGAAACCGGCTTTTTCAATCATATCGAGTTCTTCAAAAAAGGCATCAGGATTAATGACCATACCGTTAGCTAAAACGTTTTTCGTACGTTTAGAAAAAATCCCAGATGGTATTAATCGTAAAGCATATTTATGACCTTCAAACACAATGGTGTGACCGGCATTATTTCCACCTTGAAAGCGGACAACCACATCCGCTTTTTGCGCTAAATAATCGGTAACTTTACCTTTCCCTTCATCGCCCCATTGGCTACCTTCTAAAACTACAGTTGACATATTTTTTATCTCCTTTTATTCACAAATTTTTCTTGCAACATAAACACCACTTGCGCCTGCTTGCGCTAAGCCACGGGTTAAACCTGCGCCATCTCCACCCACGTAAAGATTTTTTACACCTTTCACTTGTAAGTTATGATCGACGACAGGTCGAGAAGAATAAAATTTTGCTTCTACGCCATAAAGTAAGGTATGTTCATTTGCAATACCGGGTGTAATGTGATTTAACGCTTCAATCATTTCAATAATAGATTTCATCGTGTTATAAGGTAAACATAAGCCTAAATCTCCAGGTACCGCTTCTTTTAATGTCGGTTTTACAAAGCCGTCTTGCAATCTTTTTTCAGTGGTTCTTCTTCCTAAAAGGAAGTCTCCATATTTTTGGACTAAAACACTACCACAGCTTAATTGATTAGCTAAACGCGCTACAGCATGCGCATAGTCATTTGGACGATCAAAAGGCTCTTCAAAGCGATGAGAAACGAGTAAGGCAAAGTTCGTATTATGACTACCTAAACGAGAATCTTTATAAGCGTGACCATTGGCTAAAATGGTACCGGCTTCGTTTTCCATCACCACTTGGCCTGAAGGATTGGAACAGAAAGTTCTTACCTGCGTTCCTACCGAGGTATTAAAGATAAATTTACCTTCATATAAAGCTTCATTAATTTCTTCCATAACGATGTCATTCGTTTCTACACGGACACCGATATCAACTTGGTTATTGATCATTTTAATATGATGATTTTCAAAGACGCTTGCTAACCATTTAGAGCCTTCTCTACCAATAGCTAAAAAGACGTTGTCTCCTTCAATGAATTCATCCTGTACCATAACGCCTTTACATTCATTATTTTCAATGACGATATCAGTAACCGAAGTTAAAAAGCGCATTTCGATTTGTTTTGATAAATCGGCAGAAATCTTTTTAAGAATTTCTAAATTTTCTTCGGTGCCAAGGTGACGCACTCTTGCTCTTAAAAGCTTTAATCCCACCGCAATGGCTTTCTTTTCAATTTCTCTTACTTTTGGTGTATAAGGATCGGTGATTGTTTCAGTCGCACCATATTTTAAGTTAATTGCGTCAACATAATTAATTAAATCCAAAAGTTCATCTTCATCAATATATTCGCTTAACCAGCCACCAAAATCAGAAGTAATATTAAATTTACCATCGGAGTATGCACCTGCTCCACCAAAACCATTGGTCATCGCACAAGCGGGATGGCAGCCATGAACTTTTTCTTTATTCACTGGGCACTTGGTTAACTTATGTATTAAAACAGGACACTTTCTTGAATAGATGTCATATCCTTTTTCTAATAATATCACTTTTAAATTGGGATTCTTTTGCATCAATTCATAAGCGCAAAAATAACCCGCTGGTCCTGCGCCTACAATAATTACATCGTACTTCATCGTCTCATCACTCCTTAAAAAAATGTAAAAAGCTCCTATGGAAGGAGCTTAATAGTTTGATTTTCAAATGTAGAGGATCTTTTTTTCATATGAGGTTCTCCATAAATCAAGGCTTTAGAAAAGCCACTCTTGTATCATACCATAATTTTCATTTTTATCCATGAAAATGATAAGAATTTATTGATTTTTTTCTAGTACTTCATAATCCATGTCTAGTTGCGTGTTGGATAGATATAAGAACTCAATAATATCTTGATCTAATGAAAAACAAGGCTTAACCTCTTCGCAGTCCAAATCAATCGTTGGAACAATTTCTAAAGTATATTCTAGATTATATCTTCGTTGAAGGTTAAGTAGCCATTCTTCTTTACCGATAAAAGGTACAATCACATCTCGCACCATGTCACTTATATACACTTCATACTCTTCATTCACATTCACTTGCAAGGAGTGAGTGCTTTTTTTATAATTCACACCAAAGTTTTGAAGTTCTTTTTCTACATCTTCTAAGTACAAAACAGAAATATCTTCAGGTTTAATTTCTTTTGGAGTTTTTTTCTTCTTTAGTAAAGCAAAAAATTTTTCTTTATTGTAAGGTAGACCAATATTAAAATAGACTCTACATTGATGCATGATGCGCTCTCCTTTATTTCATATTTATATTATAACAAATACATATTAAAAAAATATAAAATTTAAAAATTTTGTTAATTTTTATTTTTTTTTGAAGTAAATAAAACATAAGAAAAGCAACTAAAAAAAATAGATCTTAAACCAAAGAAAACTAAAACTGTGCGTTTAATTTATCTTTCGTTCTTTTTTAGTACTCTCATATAAAAAAGCGCGTTCCGTGAAAGGCCGCGCAAGTAGAGGCGTGAAAGCCTCTAGCCATAATTTATCATAAAATGGTTAATAAATCCATTATTTCTATCGTTTTCTAGTAATTCATTTAGATTCTTCGCTTCTTCGCTATTTCTAGTTACAATCCCAGGCTATTTTCAAAAGTAATCATAATTTAGTATAAGGAGGAAAAGCAATGGAAATTCTAGATGAAAAAACTGTTGTCGTTTTTACTAGCGCAGAACTAAAAGAAGTTTTAGAAGGAAATAATGGATACACATTCATTTATTTTGGTGCTGATATAACTTTACTAAGCGGTATTACCCTATCTAATACAAAAACCAATATTACACTTGATGGGACCTATCAAAATATAACGCATCAATTTACGGATCAAAAAAGTACCAGTGCAGCTCAAGCTATTCAAGCATCTCCACAAAATCAACTTATAACCATACAAAACCTTCATATTATAGGTTATAACTATTATGGTATGGTCTATGTTGCTGAGGCCGCTAGTTATAAAAATGTAATTTTAGAATATCAAAATATTACTTATGTTGGTCCTCAATTAATTTTTCACCCCATGGGTCTTACCCGTATTTTAAATTCCACTATTACCGTCCAAGATCAATACGTAACTGGAAATGAAGTTGCGGAATGTAACCAAATTGAAATTGGTGGAAAAACTACCATTACGCATACTTCTAAAAGTAACTCCTCTTTTTGGTTTCGTAATGATACTCCATCCTTTACTGTGTTAAAAGGAGCCGATGTAAAATTTACAAGCACCGACCGAGAACTCATTTATGGAACGAGCCAATTGACTTTTTCCATACAAGAACAAGCTAACTTTGAAGTAACTGTTCGTAATGGTCTAGCGTACAATTCTTCTTTTGGTACAGGCACAACAACGATTGCAGAAAGTGCTTCTTTTCGGCTTACACAAACAGCAAGAAATGGGAACTATGCAACATGGTATAGTTATGGTCCTCTTTCCGTTTTAAATAACGCTACACTACAAGTTATTTCAAGTTACACCGGCATTACCACTTCTAACCCATGTATCTATTTTTATAATGCAGCGGCCCGATTTATTTTAAATCATCCTAAAGAAGTTGTTTTATATAATAGTGTTGCTTCAGCTATACAAACTTCCACTACCATCCCATTTGAATTTCAATTTTCTAGAATCAATATGTTCACCACTGTTGTTCCCTTAGTTAGTGCGATTTCTGAAACAACATTACCTACTTTTGCTTGGTATAAAAAAGAAGATATCGCCACGATGAGCGGAACTTTTTCCAATACTGTAACAACGATTAATTCATCTAACTTTTCCGAAGATGAATTAAAAGAACTACCCAGTTTGAACAATTTTGTTTTGACCAATAAAAAAATATTCTCCTTAGGAATCTTCTCTTTTTCCGTTCATAAAATTGGTACAAAAACCACACGAATACGGGGAATAACAATAAAAAACGCTTCGATTTTAATTCAGTATTTAGATACATCCGTAGTGGTAACCGCTACAGAAGATGGCGACTATTCATATACTCTACCTTCTACTCTTGAATTAGGAACCATTGTGACACTAACTACCAAACTTTCGGATAATGTGATTTATTATACGATGAAGGAAACTGTCGTTGAACCAGGTGATTTGTCATTAGTAACCTACCCCACTACGATAGAATTTACAATAGATCCTTTTTCATTAACGCCTTTATTACTTCCAAAAAAAGAAAAAATAGAACTAAGTATTGTCGATTCACGCATTGAGCTTTCAAAATGGAAGTTATACGTTTCTCTTGCTTCTCCTTTTCAAGAACAAAATGGGAATATTTTAGAAAACGCTATTTGCTTTTTAGAAAATCAAGCACCTTCCTATTTATCAAGTACACCCTTATTAATTCATACCAAAGAAGAAGAAAGCGAAGGAACCACCGATATAACTTACTTAGAACAAGAAGGCATCGTCCTTCATATTGAAACACCGATACAAACTACTTCAACATATCGTGCGAATATTTTATGGGCTTTAGAAGAATGAAAAATCACTCCCGTTACTGGAAGTGATTTCTTTTTCTATTTAAATATCCAAAGTATTGCCGGCAACTCAAACACCAATAGAAACATGGAACGCTAGTTACATAAGAAATATTGCTTTTCGTTTTATATTCATTGGATTTAAAAAATGCCAGATTTTGAAATTGAAAATAGATGTTATACTTTTTTCTTAACTTGAAACGTGATGGTTCGAGTTGAAGTTGCAGCGATATCGTCTAGTAATACGGTTAAAGTATGCGTATTCTCATTATAAGAATACTGATCATCTGTAGCTGCTACACCTTCAATCATAACACTACCTGAAATAAAGTCTACGAGTGTATTATCAATAATATCCGTAACAACTGGCGCGGTATAGGGTTTTGTTTCATCGTTTGTTAAGACGATTGTGTAGGTTAATACACCATCCGCCCAAGCTGGTTTATCAGCCGTTTTTGTAATTTTTAAGCCATCTAATAAAGTAACTAAAACTGCCTCTGACGCCATAGCGGTAGGCACATCATTGTAGTTGCCTAAAGCGGATACTGTATTGGATAAAATTGTTTCCATGAAATCCTCCTTTTGTTATAGTTATGCCTTAACTTATGAGGCACATAGTCATTTATCCTTTCTTTTCTAAAATTAATAACAGTTCATCTTCGTTTTTTATTCTTTATAAAAAAATGAGCCTGACTTCCAAAAAAGCCAGGCATGAAGGGATGGTTTCCTATATGGTATAACCATAATTATTTTAACACTTTGTCTTAAAATGTAAAGTAGAATGATTATTCCTTTTCTCTTATCTAGTTGCAAATTCAAAAGCTAATAAAGAAAGAAAAATCCATCTAATCCTATCCTAGATCTGCGTGACGGATTTCGATGGTTAGGGTATTATGTTCCTTTATCAATGTAAAGAGCTATTTTTATCAATCTATTTTATTTTTTGATTTCTTCATCCTCAATTACAATGCAATTCACCTTTTTAGAATAGGAAGTACAAGCATCAATAGCAATAATTCCTTTACCATAATAAGGTGAAAAATCGGCATCTTCACCAAATTCATTTCCTTTATTTTCTAATATGGCATGACCATAAGAACAGTGCCAATGTCCACATACAATCGTTTTATTTTCTTCATATATTCCGTTATACGCTGCGGCCATACCATTGAACCAACGAGCATTGTACCATTCTTCTTCACCTTGTTCTCTCCAATTATCTACAAAGTAAAAGGTATCATACTTTTGAACGCCTCTTCCACTTGCTTTACAAGAAATCCAACCATGAACAAATATATAGTTTTTGGTTTCAAAATAGTCTCTCATTGCAGGAATAATTGTTTGATAAAAAGGTGTACTTTTCGCTTTAGCTTTAAATTCATTTGGATGGTCAAGAGCGTCATTTAAATCCATTCTTGTTAATTGTAAAGCTGTACCTACTGTTCCATTAGACCAATGATGGGTTCTAATAATACCACTTGTCATCCAGTAATCTGCATCATCGATAAGATTTAAAAATAAATCTTCATGATTGCCTTTGATTAAAATGACTTCCTTTTTCTTTAGTAGTTCAAGAATAAAATTTTGTAGTTCTTGTGCTTCATTACCGCGATCAAATAAGTCACCACATACAATGAGTTGATGAGGTCCTTTATCTTCAAAAAATCCTTTTTCTTCTAAAGCCACTTTGAACTCTTTAAAAAAGCCATGGATATCTGCAACTACATAATACTTCATAAATTCCCCCCTCTTTCCATTGTTTTTTCTCTATTATATTTATTTTACCTTGATAACCATAAAAAAAGAAGATGCCGAGCAAATTTATCGAGATTATCATAAAATGTTTATCTTTAAAATAACGCATTCCAAATAACTTACTAAAAATAGTAAAATAAATAAAAAAAAACGCCTAGCCAAGGAAATGACTAGGTCAAGTGTCCCAGAAGGACTATTTATAGTATATGTCTCTTTTTAGAAAAAGTAAATATTAAATTAAAGAGTTGAATGCCACGATTAACGCTTTTAACTCAAAGGCCACAACTGAGGTGGACAACGAAGATTATACCCTAATAAGAGAAAAAGTAAATACCAAAATAAAAGTTTTTTTGTGTTCTCCTCTCTTAAATAGCGTATCAAAACTGTATCAAATGCGTATCACGGCAGTATCAAAATTAAAAAAAACCGCGAAAAACGCGGTAATTTCTTAACTGGTGACCCGTACGGGATTCGAACCCATGAGTGCATGCGTGAAAGGCATGTGAGTTAAGCCTCTTCTCCAACGGGCCATCAAATGGCGCCTACCGTAGGACTCGAACCTACGACCGATCGGTTAACAGCCGATTGCTCTACCGACTGAGCTAGGTAGGCAACATTGCTTGCGGGGTTAACGCAAGCAGTATAATATCATAGAATTAATTGTTTTGCAATAATTTCGTGAAATTATTTTTTAATTTTTGCTTCAATTGTCTTATAGAGGTCTCCAACCGTGACAAATGATTGCATTTCTTCATTAGTAAATTCAATACCAAAGGTATCTTCGATTTCGTATAATAAATCAATTTTGTCTAAGGAATCTAATCCTAAACTCTCTAAAGAAGCTTCTTTATCTAATTTTGCATCTTTAACTTTCTTAGCTAATACTTCTTCTAATTTTGCATTAATATCCATAACTATATTTCGTCGATCTTTAAATCGACACTCCTTCCTGTTTTTAAGGGAATTATGCCCTCACTTAGGCCTATTATACCATAATAATCAAAGAAAGAAACGTTTATTTTTTTGGCATAATCGAAGAATGTCCAAATTATGAAGCTTTAAAATTATAAATAGGTTTTAAAATTTGGATAATTTCTACTGTATCTTGAATGTTCTCAATAATCGCTTCTATCGGTTTATAAGCCATCGGAGATTCATCAATCGTTTGATAGCTTATTGATGTTGAATAAATGCCTTTCATCACTTCTTGGTATTCTTCTAATGAAATGGTTTCTCTTGCTTGTTTTCTTGAAAGAAGACGTCCTGCTCCATGAGGCGCAGAATAATTATACGATGGATTTGATTTTCCTTTTCCTAAAATACAACCATCTTTCATATTGATTGGAATTAACACAAATTCTCCTTCATAAGAAGAAATCGCACCTTTTCTTAAAATATGGTCTTTTAAAGAAATATAATTGTGAACACATTCAAAATTAGGTAGATTCCGAATAGATAAGCCTAAGAACGATATAATTTGTTCAGCTATCCAAGCTCGATTAAGACGGGCAAATTCTTGACAGATTTCCATATCATGAAGATAAGCATCAAGTAATGAACCTTCTAAATAACAATAGGTTTTCGGAATGGATAAAGTGGTTGCTTCTTTTAACAATCTTTCTTCCATTTCAACACACTTTCTACCATTCTTCTTTTGGGCTTGCATAAAAGCGACCATTTGATGGTTTTCTAAAGCGATATGGTACGCTACCGCCTTCCTTGTATAAAGTTCTCCTACTTCTTTTCCAAGGCTTCTAGAGCCAGTATGAATAACTAAATAAAGGTTTTGTTTTTCATCTTGATCAATTTCAATAAAATGATTTCCACCACCAAGAGAACCTAACGATTTTTTTAAATTTCCAATGTTAGATAATTGTGGAAAGCAATAAAGTGACTCCAAAGGAAAAGTCATCTGTATAGAAGTGTGTACTTTAGAGCCATAAGGAATATGCTCATGAATAAATGCATCAAGTAAAGGAAAATCAATATGTATTTTTCCTAATTGAACCACTCTCATTCCACATCCAATATCTACGCCAACGAAAGAAGGAACAACTTTATCTTTAATCGTCATCGTCATCCCCACTACTGCGCCTTTTCCATAATGGCAATCCGGCATGATTTCAACTTGACTCCCTTCAATAAATTTTTGATTGGCCATTTGTTGAATTTGGCCTACTGTTTCTTCATCTACAATATCGGTATGAACCCGTATCGTATTATATTTTCCGCGTATTTCAAACATAATAATCACCTGCCTACACTTATATTATGAAGAATGAAACATATAGATAAAATGTGCGAATTCAAAAAATTTAAAGACCCCTTAATTTGACTATAGTATAATATTCATATAAAATATTATTTACAGGACCCCTAAAAGGAGTGGTTTTATGGAAGAAAAAATTAAAATACATCTTCATCCTAATGTTTATGAAACACTAATGAAGGATTGTGAGGCGTTTGAATTCTTTAAAGGAAATACTTTAGAACTCAATAAAAATGCCTTTTTAACTGCTTTAATCAATCACTTTTATTTAAAATATCAAGAAAAAGAAGATCAACTTTTCTCATTACTCAAAAAACATTTTCCAACCTTAAAAGAAGATGAAATTTATGCTGTTGTTCAAGATTTAAATCGTTATGAAAACGACCGTGAAAAAGACAATTTTTCTTCTGTTATATCTTTAAAACCCACTAAGGCTTCAAAAGGTACTTTATCCTATATAGAAAATTATTTTTTAGGTCATGTAAGTATGTCCGAATTCTTTCGAAATCTTTTCTCTTTTTACGCCACATTCCCACAAGATGAAAGAGAAAAAATCATTTTTCAAGATACTTATGATGTTTTAATGAAAGCAATAAAAAAGCAAAAATGTGTTTTTATTGTCACCAAAAAGAAAGAAAATTGTCAACAAGAAATTATGCCTTATGCTCTTTGCTCTTCAAAAGAAGAAATGCACTGCTATCTAATTGCGAAACAAAATTCGGAGATAAAAGCTTTCCGTTTATCGCGAATTGTTTCTGTTACTCCACTTATGAAATCTTGTTCTTTTCAAGATGATGAAATTGAGTTATGCAAAAAAATGATGACATATGGCCCACAATTCTTATATCAAAATCATGAAGAACCTGTCATTATTCGTTTAACAGAAAAAGGCGAAAGAATATACAAGCATCATTATATTCATCGCCCACCTTATGTGTATAAAGAAAAGAACTTCTATACTTTTTATTGTTCTCACGACCAAATTCTTAACTACTTTAAACGCTTTGGCAAAGAAGCCTATATTATTACGCCTAAATACCTTCAAAGTGAAATTTATAAGTTTTATAAATCCGCTACCGAATTTTATAGTTTAGAAGGTAAGAAAAAATAAGTATTAAATATAACTCGTCCACACAATTTCTGTAATTGATGCTCGATAAAAATTAGAAAGAAAAGTATAACCTTGCGTTTCTTTTATTAATGTATAGCGGAGCCATTTTTCATCTAAATACTCTTTTTCAATGATAATTTCTTCTTCTTTTAAATGGTTTTCTGTTTCTAAAGAAATATCATGGGTTTGCATAATTTCTCGATTAATTTGATCGGCGAAAATATAAAGATTCTTTTTTGTGTTTGTCAATTGATAAAAATCAAAAACTAAAAACGTTGCAAAGCAAAGGCTAAATAAGATTGCAATATTCAATATTCCTTTTTTCATTCTCATCCCACTCCTAACTAAGAAATCATCGTAAAAGCAAATAGAATTCCTGCAAAAAGGATAGAAATAATAAAAGGAAAATTACGATAAAATGCTATCTTCTTTTGTGTTTCCTTATTTTCTTTTTCTTCTTTTTCATTTAAAAATTGTTCAAATGCAAATTGCCATTCTTCTATGCTTTGATACGTTTCATAAAAATATAGACTTTCAATTAAACATTGATAACTAAATGGTAAATCATTTCCTAAGGCTCTGTAATCATCTAAAGAAACTTTTACGGATAAAGATCGTTCTAATAAAAGACGCAAATTTAATGGCATTTCTCTTTTTAAAAGAGTCTCTTTTTCAAAGGAAGATAACGTCGATAAATCCATAAAAAACTTGTCCCATTCTTCTAATTTCTTTTTTAAATTTTCTTCTTCTTTATCTTTGAAAAAGATATAACTAAAGTAACTAAGAATAAAACCTAATGGTGTAAAAAGAAAGCTCCATCTTTGTCGAGTAATTCCATATAAAACTAGACTTAAAAGAGAGCCCACAAGAACAATGGAAGCGGTGATGAGCTCATTCCTAGTCTTTCCATTGATTGAAGTTGATGATTTCATAGTGGTTCTCCTTTCTTAAAAGCATTAACGAATGTACACCAATCCATAAGATGGCTAAAAATAGCATCACAATGAGTTGAAAATACATTTCACCTTTTAAATAAGTAAAATAAGGCGTAAGCGCATAACGGATGACGGCTATAAAAATAAAGCTCGTTAATAATGTTGCAATTCCATTACTCTTTTCTTTTTCTATTTGCTTTTCTTTGTCCATTCTTTTCTTTTTTATTTTCCAACCCAAAATACGCATTTTAGATAAGAACATTTTTTCTTTTTTCTTCTTTTTTGCTTCCTCTAACGCACGAAGATAATATCCTTCTCTTCGATCTTTAAAAGATTGATAACTAGCATCTTTATCGACCTCTGCATAATCACAATCTAAATTAAAACTTTCTAATGTTTTATTCATTTCATTTGGTGAAATAAGAAGTGTGTCTAAAAAAGCTTCATCCATTAAATATTTCTTTTTTTCTTTTTCCTGTTCTTTTTTCTTCTTAAAAATGAAAAACAAAACATCCATCATGCATAATGCGAAACAAAATAATGCTAAATAGAGTTGCTCCAATAAAAGATAGCTAAATAAAGCAAACCAAAAAGGAACAATGATTAAATATATTTTTTTCATAACGATCTCCTTTTTAAAATATACCGTGTTGCAAAAGTATACATTCGAATTCTTCCATGCATTTGAACTGCAATTTCTACGCCTTGCCCTCTTTGATCCACGGGAAGTTCACTATTAACATCAAATAAAACCACACTCAGTAAAGAAGGTGTTTTTTGGTCTAAATAGGTCCATGCTTTTTTAAAATTTGTTTTGATATCTTCTAATAAAAAATATCCTTCATCTTTTTCTTCTTCATGCACATAGATAGAATGACTGACAGCGTACTTTGAAGAAATAACGAACGTATTATAATAATGCTTTTCATTTTCACTTTCTTTAGCTAAGAAAAGCATCGAAGATAAAAGACATAAAAGTATATAACACCACTTTCTTACCATTCTTCCCACTCCTTTTTTACTCTTTCTTGACTTTCTTCTTCTAAAAGATAATAAACACTTTCATCAAAATTCCCATATGGCTCGTATAAAAATTCATAAACGCCATCATATACCAAAGTCATTTTCTCTAACCCTATATTTTTCATGGTAATTTGAAAAGGAAATGATTTTTTTCTTTCTCGTAATTCTTGGCTACAATGAAGATAGGAAGTTTCTAAAAAATAATCACCACTCGCTCTAGAAATCATGTGTGTCTTTTCATCAACAAAGAAAGTTTCATCAAAAGAAAAATAATAATTTTCCGCTTTTTTTATTTGTGCTTTAAATGCATAGCCACTTCGTTCATCATCAAAATATAAACGAGGAAAATCATCTAAAGTTCCATATAAAAAGAATTCAAACTCAGCATCTTCAATATCCTCTGCATTGCCTTCATAACTAAATTGATATTGAGATAAATCAAAAATATAACAAGTTTCTGCCTGTGTATTTTCATTAAAATGCCATGTAAAATATTCATTTTTTTGATAAGACTTTCCCTTGTCATCTAACCCCACAATGACATTTTCAATTGTTTGAATATGTTCCTCTTTTAGATATTCATTGATATTAATAGTTTCTTTTTTAGACGTATGCACTTGAAATTTCGCTCTTGTAGTAATGCCACTTGCTTCCGCTAAAAACAAGAGTTCTGCCTCTTTATTTTTAATTTTTCCTTGGGGAATTTTTAATTCACCTAACATTTGCATTCCTGGTTTCACCGTAAAAGCAGACATCACTTCACCATCATAAGAAAGAGAAAACACTGTGGTATTCTCGGCTTGACTTAAAGGACTATTAAAAATAAAAGGAATTGTTATTTCTTCATTTTCTGTTAATGGTGGAATTTCAATATAAGAAAAATATCTTACCTTTATTTGTCCTGGATTTACTGGCTCATAATAAATGGTTTGCATTAATAAAGGCACAACCATGCTAAGTCTTTTAAGCATTATTTCACTCTCCTATTCAAAGAAAGAAACAAACTGTTCAAATGCCAGCTTTTGATGACGGAAATAAGTAGCGCGCGATAAAAGCGGTAAATAATTCATACTTTGATAATCTTTTTGATTAAATAATTCTTTTTTGATGATCATGGAACAATCCATTGGCAAAGCGTTAATTGCGGAATCGACATAAGATACAAATTGTTGGGGATCTAATTTTACAATTTTACCGATAAGTTGCACTTGCATTGTGGGAAAATCATTGTTCGTATTTTGTATCGTCAAAAAAAGCGTTGCTTTTTGATAAAGAGAATAAATATCGTTGGCTTTCTTTCTTAACATCCGTAGAGATTCGTTTTTCATAGTTAACTATTTTTCACCTCTTGTTCCTTTACTATTTATTTACGAAGTAAAAAAGAATAATCCTAAAATTTTTTAAAAAAAAGAAAAAGTGATGCAAAATTACATCACTCTTTCTCGTTCAATTTTATTTGTTTTTTAATCGAAGTCCCATTTTTCTAATACTTTACCTTCATCATCTGTAAAGTTACCGCAGACAATCATAATTAAATCAATGATGATACCAATTCCAAAAAGGCCAAAAGTTAAAAGCCATAAAACACCGGTCCCTGTTTTCTTTACATAAAAACGATGAATGCCTAGTCCCCCTAACAATGCACAAAGTAATAAAGCCATTCCTCGTGACTTGTCCGAGGCATTAGGGTTTATCACTTTACTATTTTTCTTATTCCAATTTTCATCGCAAGGACAGCCACATTTTGGGCAAATTACTGCTTCATCTAATAATTCATTTCCACAATGTGAACAATATTTCATAATTATTTTCTCCTTCTTTCTTTATTATTTTACCATATTTAATTAAAAAAAGTAAAAAAACCTAGGTTGTGGACCTAGTGCCTTTATTTTACTTTGTTTCTTTTCTCATTTGCACCCAATTCGTAATGGAATACGTTAAACAAATCACGAAGCAAACCGCTAGAATACCTACCATGATATACGCGCCTTTAGGAGAATTAAATGTTGCACTTAATCCGCCTTCATTATATTCTTGATGAATCAAATCTTGAGTAGCTACATTGAATAAAATAAAGCTAACGATTAACATGAGAATTCCTACGCTATGAACTTGTGGAAATTTATATAACGCTAAGACGAGAACTAAAGAAGCAACATATAAACCAATACCCACATAGAAAGTCGTTGGATAAGTTTGTAAGAATGTATAATCTTTTACTTGTGTTAATAAAAGCATTTTCGAATCCGCTTCAGCCCATGGTAAGGTAAAGATGCTTAGTGTTGATAATAAGAAAATGCCATAGAAGAATAAATGATGTTGATAAATAAATCCTAATTGTTGTTCGGTTTTTTCTTTTGAGTATTTACGGAAATAGTTAGCGAGTAACTGCGCAATTAAGCCACAAATCCCAAAGAAGAATAAACACACAATTGTATCTAAAGAAAATTTATCTAAAGTTAATTCAACATTCATGATATTTTCTAATAATGAACCATTTCCACTATTACAAATAGCAATCATTAAATTGGCTAAGAACAGTGCACCAAACCAAATAGAAACATTAACTCTTTGGTTATGATACGCTAATAAAACACTTTTAGACTGCACATCCTTATCCAATTTAGAAAGAATTAAACCTAAACCATAAACAAATAATCCTACCACAAGAATAACAATTGATATTGCGGTGGCAAGTGAATGATTTTTTATAGAAGAAATTAAAGGTAATAAAACAAACGCTAATAATAAGACAAAGAAAGAAACATAAATAAATATACTCCACATTTTCTTTTTCTTTTGATAAGCCTTTTGCATTTCTTCTTTTCGCATGGTATTTTCCATTGCGCCTTCTACATTTCTTTCACCATTTAAGATTTCATCAACAGAAACGGAATAGAACTCGCTAATTTCCTTTAATAAAGGAATTTCCGGTAAAGCTTTTCCGCACTCCCATTTTGAAACTGTTTTGCTACTGACGTGAAAATAATCAGCCAATTCTTGTTGGGTGAAATTCTTCTCTTTTCTTAAGTTTTGAAGAAAGACACCAATTTTCATCATATCCATAATCTTGCTCTCCTATTAAGCAACACCATTATCGTATATTATTATAGCAAACTAAACCCATAAGAAGGATGAACTTTGTCTACTTTGAAGTGGATAACCTTAAATTCGCCATCATTTGACAAAGAAACTCTTCTTTTATTCTTGCTTCTTCGCTATAATTATGATGTGTAAAGAGGGTTATTTCATATGATTATTTTAGTAGGTGCTTCCGCAAGTGGAAAAACAGAAGTTGCAAAAGAATTAAAGAAAAAATATGATATTCAAAAAGTAGTTACCCATACGACTCGTGCTCGTCGTGCACAAGAAATCGAAGATGTGGATTATCATTTTGTTGACAAGACTCTCTTTTTAAAATTAAAAGAAGAAAATTATTTTGTAGAAACCACTTTATATAATGGAAATTATTATGGCACCAGTAAAAAAGAAATTGCCGACAATAAATGCTTAATCGTTGATCCTAATGGACTTCACGCTTTTCAATCTCTGCATAACCCTCATATCGTTACTTTTCTTTTATTAGCGAGTGAGGATTTAAGAAAGCAAAGAATGTCGTTACGTGGCGACTCTTTAGAAAACATTCAAAAGAGAATTGAAAATGACCGTATAAGCTTTTCTAAAGAAAATATTGGTGAAATCGACTTTATGATTGATACAGAAACACTATCAATTGAAGAAGTGACTGCTATCGTTATGAAGCATTATCAAGAAAAACTTCATCATTAATTGCTAAAGATATTGGAGGATAAACTTTTTATGGGTTTGTCCTTTTATTTTTAACCAATCACATCTTCTGGACCTTCTACGGTTGTCCCACTATGACGGTAAATCATAACAAGCCGTAAAGTAAAACCAATAAACACTAAAGAAGCGGCCATAAAAAAATTAAAATTAGAAGGTGTCCTTATCTTTCGAAAATTTTGATAAGTTAAAATTGTAAAATATAAGGATGCTACCCAAGCTACCGTAACCGCTAATAAATTACATCTTTTTAAATAAGCCAAAAAAGAGGGCGTTACTGTGCCATTTTTATACGCTTTTAATTTTTGTACAGCTACATACAAAACTAAAATGACAGCAAAAAGAATTAAGCAAACAAAGAAAATTTCTAAGTATCTCTTCACATTTTCTCTTTCTTGTTCTCTTTGCTCATATTCATAATCAATGGTAGGTTGTGTTGCATAACAGTTTTCTTGGTAACCATACATAAAAAGAGCCTCACTCTTTATATATGAGTAAGGCTCTATTTTTTAGAATTGTGAGGCATAAGTTTCGACAAATTCGTCATAGGTCATCACTTTATCTATAACTTGATGCTCATCAATATAAATAATTCGATTCGCGACTGTAGAAAGAATTTCACGGTCATGGGTCGTAAATAACAAAACACCTTTATAATTCATCATTCCTTTATTTAAAGCGGTAATGGATTCTAAATCGAGATGGTTGGTCGGTTCATCTAAGATGAGCAAGTTTCCAGCAATTAACATTAAGCGTGCCATCATACAGCGGACTTTTTCTCCTCCCGATAATACGCTTACACTCTTTAACGCTTCTTCACCAGAAAATAACATTCTACCTAACCAAGATCTTAAATACGATTCATGTTGATCTTTTGAATAAGGACGTAACCAGTCCACTAAAGATTCATCGCCCGTAAAAAATGGTGCGATATCTTGCATTAAATACGTAGGAGAAACCGTGATACCAAATTTATAATCACCCGCATCCGCTTTTTCTCTTTCCATTAAAATATCAAATAAAGTCGTCAGTACTAAGCTATTTTTACATAAGAATGCGACTTTATCTCCTCTTTTTAAAGTAAAACTAACATCATGAAATAAGTTATCTTTAGATAAATGATGGACTTCTAAAACATCTTGTCCAAGTTCTCTTTCAAATTTAAAATCAATAAAAGGATAACGGCGAGAAGAAGGAACAATTTCTTCTAGATTAATCTTTTCTAATTCTTTTTTTCTAGAAGTGGCTTGTTTTGATTTCGATGCATTCGCGGCAAAACGCGCAATAAAGTCTTCTAATTCTTTTTTTCTTGCTTCCTTTTTTGCATTCGTGTCTTTAGCTTGTTTTAAAAGAAGTTGGCTTGATTCATACCAGAAATCATAATTACCGACATAAACGGTAATCTTTCCATAGTCTACATCTAAAATTCTCGTACAAACTTTATTTAAAAAGTGACGGTCATGGCTTACGATAATAACGGTATTTTGAAAATTATATAAAAAGTTTTCTAACCACATGGTCGTAATAGCGTCTAAGTGGTTCGTCGGCTCATCTAATAATAAAATATCGGGATTTCCAAAAAGGGCCTGCGCTAATAAGATTTTCACTTTTTCTTTCGCATCTAAATCTTTCATCAATTGATCTTGCTTATCGCCTTCTATTCCTAAAGAATTGAGCAAAGAACGCGCATCGCTTTCCGCTTCATAGCCATTCATATCCGCATATTCCATTTCAAGTTCCGAAGCACGGATGCCATCTTCTTCCGTAAAATCTTCTTTTTGATATAAAGCGTCTTTTTCTTTTTGGACTTCCATCAAACGAGGATAACCATATAAAACGGTATCTAAAGCAGTATATTCATCATAAGCCCCTTGATCTTGTTTTAAAACGGACATTCTTTCTTTATTGGATAAAGTAACTTCTCCTTTATTCGGTTCAAGTTCACCAGAAAGAATTTTTAAAAATGTAGATTTACCGGCGCCATTCGCACCGATAATGCCATAGCAGTTATCGCTTTGAAAAGTGACACTCACATCTTTAAACAAAACACGGCCTCCAAATTGTAGTGAGACGTTATGTACTTCTAGCATATTTTCGTAGCCTCCTTTTCTAAAACGATTTGTTTCGTATATTCAAACAATTCATTCTCGTTCTTTTTTACTTTGCGACTTACTTTGATTTTATGGGGATATCCCGACCACCCAAATAAGCCACGTGGTCCTAAGAAAGTGCCTGTCTTAATATTTTCTTGACTCGCTAATAAAGCAATGCCTAAAGAGGCTTTTTTTGGCGTATGCGTAAAAAGCGGCAATACTTTATGCGCTAAAGACATGAAGAATTTAGAAAAATGGGTATCTTTAGAAGAATAAATATTCGTTGAAGCCACACCAGGATGCATTAAAAGAATTTTTAAAGGACTATGTTCAACATAGTATAAGAATAATTTCACAAGGTAGGCTTTAGAAATCGCATAGTTTTTTGATACTTTCTTTTCATCTTCCGTTAATACTTTAAAAGGCTCATTCATATGGAAATGATACGTTAAAGAAGAAACAATAATTACACGTCCTTCTTTATTCTTTTCTAAATGGGGCATTAAAAGTAATAATAGATAATACGTACCAATGTAATTTGTACCAATGGTTAAAGGAAATTGATCTTCAGTATAAGAATGCTCTTTAGGATGATAAATACCCGCATTACAAACCGTAACATCTATTTTGGGGAAACGCTCAGTTACTTCATTAACAAAATGACGAATACTACTCAAAGAAGATTGATCGTATAACAAAATATGAATCGTCGTATTAGGAAAATCTTTTAATATTTTTTCTTTCGCAGCTTCCGCTTTCTTTTCATTACGGCAAGCAAAGATTAACGTTGCTTTTTTCATAGCAAAAATACGGCTTGCTTCAAAACCAATTCCACTATTCGCGCCCGTTACTAAAATGACTTTTCCTTCTAAAGAAGGAATACTTTGATCAATATACTTTTCAACCTTCATTCGCTTTTTCCAATTTCCTTTCATACCATTTTACCTTATGATAAAGGAAAAAAGCAATGAAAGCACGAGCGATTTCTAAAAAGCGGTCTAAAAGATATAAAAACATGAGTAAACTTGGGGTCAATCCTAAGGTTTTTTGTATCGTTTCTAAAAACGGTAATTTTTCATATAAAGAAGGATAAAAGAAAACAAATAAAATCACAAAAGGCACTTTTATGGCTAAGGAAGGAAAAATCGTAATCCAGAAGTGTCCTTTGGTATAACCTGCCGAGCGCATAATAAACATTAAGTTTTGGGAATAAATAAGAAAAGGTAAAGAAATGATTTGAAGAATAAATACTTCTTTTAAAAAAGGATCTTCGCCTGTTAACGATTGATAAATCGGTAAAAATATAAGCATCGCTAGAGATAAAATAAGCGAAAAGACAATGACATAGCCTTGAATATATCTTCCATTATTTCTTGCTTCTTCAATTTTCTTTTTTCCTAAAGGAATGGCAATCAATATTGCGGTTGCCGTTCCCATTCCACCTAAAATCGCGTAAGCAATATCCGCTACTTGGGTCACAAAGTTCATCGCCGCCAATTCACTCGCCTGTCCTTTAGCGATTCTTGCATAAGCAAAAAATATGAGTAATAAAAAACTTTCTTGTAATAATTGACTGAGTAACACCGGCCATCCTTTTTTTAAAATATTGAATAGTTCTCCTTTATACCCTTTTTCTTTATAGAAACCTTGAATAAAATGAATATTCTTTTTATATAGCTTATAAAGAATGAGCGTTTCTAAAATACGGCTAAGGAAGAAAGAAACACTAATACCGACGATTTTTAAAGGTGTATAAAATAAAAGAATAAAAGATAATAATCCGTGAAATAAAAAAGATATTGTAGTGGAGATTAAAGGATATTTCGTTTTCTTTAAATTTCTTAACATATAAGAAAACATATTTGTTATCGATAGTGGAATTAAAGAAAGTAATAAAAAGAGATAAAAAGTAGCGGTAGTATGAATAGATATTGTAGAATCTTTTGCTTGTATTAATGCTTTTAACATCGGATAACGAAAAAGAAAGCCAATCACTAACATGAATAGCGCACTAAAAAAAGATAAAACCAAATTCGCTTTCATTACTTTTCTTAAAGCGTCTTCTTTTTCATCACCTAAATATTTTGCAAAGAATAAAGAACTTGTAATAGAAACCGCAAGTAAAAGGGCTTGAAACGCCAAGAAGTAACGGTTCCCGATTTGTACAAGTAACATCGATTCATGCACATCATTTCCTTGGGATTTCACATACGCACCCACTAAAAAAGTCTGAAAAAAAGACATACCCATGGATAAGAGTTGTTGTAACGCTATAGGAAACACCAAAAGAAACAACGATCGATAAAAAGAAAAAGAGCCAAATAATTTTCTAATTCTTTCCATATCATCACCCATGATATAGTATGTCTTAAAAAAAAGAAGCCATAAGCAAATGCTTATGACTTTTGAAATTACTTACCTTTTACTTCTTCCGAACGAGCTTTCATTGGCGAATAACCGCAAGCTGTTTTAAATGTCTTAGAGAAGCTATAGATACTAGAGAATCCAGTTGCTTTAGCCACTTCAGTAACATTCATTAAACCACTTTGAAGTAATTCTTTTGCCTTGGTCATACGGAGATTTTGGACGTGTTTCATTGGTGATTCATGATAAACACCAGTGAAAATTTTTCTAAAATAGACCACGCTGATATCCGATTGTTTGGCCATGATTTCATTTGAAATGCGATGATCGGTGAAATGTTCTTCCATATATTCAATGGAAGGAAGAATGAGATCGAGTTTTTTGGCTTTGCCTTGGATTTTAGCAAGTCCACATGCTAAATCGGCTAAACAACCATAAACAGCCTCATAAGCTTGAAGGGTATAACCAATGACTTGCTTTGTCCATGATTTTTCGGCTTCAATCATTCTTTCTCTAACGTTTACAGGGTCTTTTAATTGGAAGACATCTGGACGTTGTAAGGTTAAGCCTTCGGTCATGAATTCGGCAATAATGCATTCGCTACCTTCTTCGACAATAATTTTAGAAACTGAATCGTGTGGGATAAGTCCTAAATTGGTTTGATTGACAATTCTCTTACGACGACCTTGTTGTAAGACTACTTTGCCTTTCAAACTTAAAACAAGTAAGTCAACGTTTCTATGAGCGTGGCGAGCAATCGTTTGTTCTTTACAACGAACTCTATAGAATGCGTTTACAGATTTTACGGTTACATGTGTGAGTTGAAACATGAAAAATACCTCCTTTACTACATGACGACCATTTGAAGTATAACATTAAACAAAAAAATTTAAAATATAGTACGAAGGAATTTTGGATAATTTCATTACTTTTTATACAATTTATTTTTAAATGTTCTTACTAGATAACACCTTGTTATTTCTTTTTCCTTTCTTCACTGCTTTTCTTTTGTAGTTTTTTATGAAATCGTAAAAGAATAAAGGAATAGAAAAAGTAGATAAAAAATAAAAAAATGAAGTAAAAAATTCTTACATTGAAGGAAACCAATATCCTTTACATCACTTTAAAATGGGGAAAATACTATTAAACCGTAATGATACTTTATTATTTATTTAATAATGTTTATCAGAGCGAACATTCAAACAAGTAAGAACTTGATTTGGTCATCTTTAAACATCATCCATTAAATTATCAAAAAGATAATTTTCATAAAATTAATTTCTTCTTATAGCCCATCTTTTTATCACTTATAGGAAAAATCAACAAAAATACGTATAAAACTACCGCAATCATTATATATGGAAATATTTTTAACTTTTACAAATTTCATTTTTTAAAATGAAATAGGAATGATAAAAATATTTCCCGTAATCACTTGAATAGATGCATTCTTTATGTTTTCATCTATATTTTCATTTGAATAAGAAATCAAAGCTTAATGATTGATAAACCATAAAAAGTGAACCTTGCTTTCTTTTCTTCTCTTCTCTTTCTTTATTTTTATTATGAAATCTATAATTTTTTAAAGTAACCCAATAAAAGGATTTGGGTAACGAAAAGAAACACTAATGAGTCTAAAAAGTAAAGGCTTTTTATTTTTTCTTTTAAATGAAATCATCAAATAGCGGTTAACGAAATAAAAAATGTCGTTTTATTTAGGAATATCAAAGTTTCTTTGGTTTTCCTTCTTTTATTTTAAGTTGCCTTATAGAAAAATACGCTTGAATTGACGATAGAAACAAGTTTCTTTTCTAAAAGCAAATTCAAAATAACGGAGAAAAAATATCTAAAATACTTCGATAAAGTTTTACAAAGATGTTATGTTTTTTGTAATGCACTTGTTCACATTTTTCTTGTGTCTTTAAGAAATCCGCTTTAACGTCAAATACCATTTCACTATCCATAAAAACAGTATTGGATTCAAAATGAAGGTATAAACTACGATAATCTAAGTTCACAGATCCGATGCTGCAAATCTTATCATCAATGACCGCTCCTTTAGCGTGGACAAATCCCGGGAGATAGCGATAGACTTTTACCCCATATTTCGCTAACGTTTCAGCGTATTTTAAAGTCAATGAATAAACCATCTTTTTATCAGGAATACCCGGAATAATAATCCGAACATCGACGCCTCTTTGAGAAGCTTGAATGAATGCTTCTTTTAAAGAATCGTTTAAGATTAAATAAGGTGTATAAAAATACGCATAATCTTTGGCACTTCCTAGAACACTAACGAAGAAACGATTCGATATCGCTTCATCAAAATAAGGAGAATCAAAATAGGTTAATGATTTGGTTTTTGCTTCTTGCGTATCTAATGCTGGACGATATAATTTCCTTTCATCAATTTTATGTTTAGAATAAGCATTCCAGAATAAACAAAATAAATGGGTATAAACCCATACAGGTTCCCCTTTGATAAAGAAACCAATATCTTTCCAATGGCCAAAACGTGTTTTTTGGTTGATGTATTCATCCGCTAAATTCACGCCACCAGAAAAGGCGATTTCATTATCAATAATCATCATTTTTCTATGGTCACGGTTATTAAGTCTAAATGCTAAATAAATAATGGGGTTAAAAGATACTAAATCAATTCCTGCTCTTTTTAATTCTAATTGGCTATGAATAGAATAAGTAGAAATACTTCCAATATCATCATATAGAACTTTAACTACAACGCCTTCTTTTACTTTCTCTTTTAAAATTTCAACAATCGTATTCCAAAAGACACCTTTTTCAATAATGAAATATTCAATAAAAATGAAGTACTTTGCTTCTTTTAACGCTTTTACCATATCAGGAAACATATCATCCCCTAAAGGATAAAACTTAGAATGACTGACAGGGGTAATCGGATAGGAAGATAAATGATGAAGAAGCGTCATCGTTTGATCACCTAATGTATGCTCTTGTAACGCTAAAGAAGGTAGATCTAAAGGATAGATTTTATTTCGATTAATTTTATTATGAATGGGTCTAGCTGATTTTTTGTTACCCGCTAAGAAATATAAAATAATCCCTGCAAATGGAAAAATTAATATGGTAGTAATCCATAATAATTTATAATTTGCTTCTTCTCTTTTATTAAAAATATAGATGATGGCAAAGACTTGATAAATAAATAAAAAGATATTCAAGTAGGTCGACCATTCTTTTAATAAGCTAAAAACTAAATAATACCAAAAGATTTGAATGGCAAAGGCGGGAAGAAAGGTAATGAAACGCACTAAGATACGTAAAAACTTTTTCATCTTTTCTTACCTCCTTTTTCTTTATTTTTTCCTTATTTTCTAAATTTATTTAGAAAAAGCATAGTGCCTAATTAGCGATTATATTATAAAAAGAATAGAAAAAAACTTCAAGATTTCACTATCGGTTACTTTGATGATGCTCTTTAATATTTTTAAGGTGCTCTTCTTTACTAATTCCATAAACTTCTTGTATATACAAAAATTGAGTCTTCATCTTTTCTACAAAATCTTTTGTATATTTTTCTTCTTCTGTCTTTTCTACAATAAACTCTATGGCATCTTCTAAATGGTGAATTTGTGGATAAGAAACAGCTCCAATATTAGCAAAAGGAAATATAATGATTGAAAACATATAAGGAGCGTTTTTCTTTAACATTTTTCTTAAATGACGGATATGTCCATCATTTTGATCAATGGGATTTCTAAAGGTATTGATATCATCATATTCATTCGTTGAATACCATATTTCATTTTCCATATTTCCCGTGATAATTCCTTTTTGTGCCTTTGTTTCGATAATAAAAACACCACCTTGGGTAATTAAAACATGATCAATTTCTGAAGAATAGCCATCTTCATCTTTAAAAATAAACGAATTGAAAACATAACCTCCAAAATGGGAAGCAATTTGCTCTAAATAATAAGCTACTTCTCTTTCACCTTTTAATCCTTGCTTTTCTTGTTCACTTAAAAAGTAATCTTTATCTAATTTAGTTTTAAAAAATCCCTTTATTTTTTCTATTGTCGAGCTTGTCTTTCTAGTTGTATCTTTATCATCTTCATGCTCATAAAAAGAATTCTCTTTATATTTAATAATTAAACCGAAAAAAAGAGAAACAACGATAGTAATAATAAAAATAATTAGTATTACCATGTTAAAATCCTCCTTTTCTTTTTCATTATAACATATTGTAAATTAAGTTACATTTTTAAGTAAAACGCTTTCATCATTTTTTCAAATCTAAATAATTGATTCTTTAAAAATTTTATCTATAATAGTGTATCTTGCTAAAGGAGGCAAGTACGTATGAAGCAAAAGAATTCATTAACGGAAGGAAAGATATTTACACCGATTCTCTTATTTTTTATTCCAGTGATGTTAGGTAATGTTTTTCAACAATTTTATAGTTTAGTAGACTCTATTATTGTCGGACAATATTTAGGTCGTTTAGCTTTCTCTGGAGTAGGCGCAACCTCATCACTATCTTTTTTAGTGATTGGTTTTTCTACCGGTTTAACTTCTGGCTTTGCCATTAAAACCAGTCAATTTTATGGCGCTAAAGACGAAGAACAAATGAAAAGAAGTGTCGCTACTTCATATATTCTTTGTATTATTATTGGTATTCTTTTAACTTTAGTAGCGGTTCTTTGTACCACTCCTCTTTTAAAAATGATGCAAACATCGGATTCTTTATTTCCGTATGCCCATGATTATTTAATTACCATCTTTTTAGGACTAGGGGCTACCATTTTCTATAACATGATTTCATTTTTATTACGTTCGATTGGTGATTCTCGTTCTCCTTTATATTTCTTATTAATTTCTTCTATTATTAATATTGTTTTAGATATTGTTTTTATTTCCATATTCCATATGGGGGTTTCTGGTGCGGGCTACGCAACCTTTATCGCTCAACTTGTTTCTGGAATGATTTCTTTTATTTATATGTGGAAAAAATACCCGATTTTACGAGTAAAAAGGGAACATTTTCATTTTTCTTTTGATTTTGCTATGGAGCATTTAAGAATTGCTTTACCCATGGCTTTACAGTTCTCTATTATTGCGATTGGCTTAATGATTCAACAAGCCGCGGTCAATCATCTGGATGCACTTTATAATCCTACACGTCCTGATTATTTAATTGATGGGTACGCAACTGCCTATAGTGCAGCGAATAAAATCGATAGTTTTGCCTTACAAATTCTTTCTAGTTTAGGTACGACCATGGCGACATTTTGTGGACAAAATTATGGCGCTAGAAATTATGAACGGATTAAAAAAGGATTTAAAGTTTCCACACTATTTGGTACCATTTTATGCGTGATTTTAGGTGCGATTATGATCTTATTTGGTGCTCCGATGATTCGTATTTTCTCTAGTGATATTGAAGAAACGATTATGGGTTACGCTAAAACGTATTTAATTATTCAAGGTTCATTATATTTCTTTGTGATGTTAATTTACGTATATCGTAGTTCATTACAAGGATTAGGTTTAAGTTCTATTACCGTAGTAGCGGGAATATTAGAATTAGCGATGCGGGCTTTAACTTGTATTTTCTTTACTCAATTCTTAGGTTGGATTGGCGTTGGTTTCTCTAATCCTGCGGCTTGGGTAGGATCGGATGTTGTTTTGTTGATCGCTACGATATATTACATGAAGAGATTCTCTAAACAAGTAAAAGAAGGTACATTTGGTGTACTTTCTAAAGATAAAGAAAGAATGAAAGTAAGACCAAAACACTCTTAACCCCTCTATTCAATCTTAGAAAGAAAATTATTTGCGTAATTTTTATAAATTATATTTTTCTTGTTGAATTTGTTAAATATGTATAATTAGTAAACTGACCAGAATAGATTTCCTCAGCCAAAAAAGACATTACTTTTCTTAATTTTTTATATTCAACTGGCATAATAATTTGCTTTCCATCTTCTGTAAATTCTATATCCATATTAACAACTCTAGCATTTTTATAAATTTTTTCAGTATCATTTAATGTACCTAAATCTATTATTTTTGCTATTTTTTTTCGCATAAATACGCTAGAAGTATGTTTATAAAATAATTTATCATTATCAATTCTAAATACATTACTCCTAACGAAATCTTGCACTTCTTTTTGGCTTGCTATTCTATAATAATCATCTAATTCAAATACTCCCTTTGCTTCATTATATTTTTCAAAAATCAAATTTCCTTCAGTAAATATACAATCTATCTTTTCTTCAATATTTATTGAAAATTTTGGTTCTTCTGTAACAAAAGTATTTCTGTCATATAATAAATAAATGCCTTTCTTTTTCATTACCATTTTTTTGGGAGTAAATTTTTGACAAGCAAAAAAATAATTTTCACCTTCTTTTCTTCCAATAATTATTGCTTTTATTTCATAATTTTCCTTTGTTTTTCCTTCTTTATTTGGCTCAAAGCAGTCCAAAAGATCAGGTTGATCAAAAGCATCAAGTAATTCTTGTGGAACTTTAAAATTTTGTATCATTAGTAACTCTTCTTTTAAATCGGCATAATAATGACTTTCAAAATTAATTCTTTCTCTATCTTTTCCAATATCATTTGTCAATAATTCTTTAATTCCATCATTAAATGCGTTAATGATTTTTCTTTTTGTCTCTTGATTAGTTTTTAATCGAAACACTTTACATTCTTTTCCCTTTTTTGTCCATACAAATATTTCATCTGTCTCTATTAACATTTTTATACCTCCAAATATATTTCATCAAACAGTTCAACAACATCGTGTTTTTCAGTTAAATTAATTTTTTTAGTTTTTGTTATAAGCTTATACATTCTGCCATTTTCGTTATAGATATCAAATTGCCTATAGCCAAAAAAAATAAACAAGGGATTTTTTAAGGTGGCTCTTGTCAACCAAACTACCAACAAAATTACTAAAAACATAGTAAGCAATACACTAAAATTTACATCACTTATAGAAATAGTTAAAAGAGGCAATAAATATGTTCCAATATCATCTATCAAATTAGGATCTGCGTTTGATATGTTTTTAATAATTATGCTGTGTTTTTCTAATTTCTTTTTAGCACTTTTTATTATCGCATAAAATAGCAACGTTAATATAATACCAAAAATAAATAAAATAATACCTATAGTGCAGTTATTTGCTATCTTTTTCGTCCATAGTCCATCTAGAAGAAAAGTAAAACTATAGATAAAAAATAGCATGGCCCAAGATGTAAACGTCAAAAGCATTTTCATTAACTTGCTCATCATATTTCCCCCTTTCACTTAATTTAAAAAAACTATAAACAAAGAAATTTTATGCTCAACTAAAATATTAATTTGTTTATAAATAACTTATATATATTATTTATCCATTTCGCTCAAAAATCAATACAAAAATAGCAACTACTTGAGAATGCAGTTGCTTATAAAATCATAAGATTCATGGAATAGTGGACATCTGCTAGTATAGTCCATTTATTCTAATATTTTCAAAAAATAATTCTTTACTAAAAAATCATAATTGGAAGTGCCAAAAAATCAATCTTTCAATTTTAATAACTCATTGCTTTCATCCCAATTAATAAATAATAACAAAGTCCCATTTAACGTTAAATAACAATTTATTAATATATTTGTTTTAACTTATTGTTCCTTTTTTTATATGATACCGTATATGTTTTTTTTCACAAAAGTCGATAACTTTCTTTGCACATTCATTATAGAATTCTTTATAGCCTTTGTACGTAGAAATGATTTTATTATAATGCCACATGCCAAAAACAATATAATCAACAAAAGATACTTTATCTAAAATTTTTTCCAAGTCTTGTTCAATAATGTTTGGCGTTGGGTATGGCTCTATACTAACCCAAGTACAATATCCTTTTTCATGAGCTCTTTTTAAAGAAGCTATTCTTTCCTCATAATTCGAAGCGTTAGGTTCAAATTTTTCCTTAAATTCATCTTTTAGTGAAACCAATGTAATCCCAAATTCATTGTATTTTTCAGTCAAAAAAACTTCTTCAGGAATAACTCCTTTTGTTAAAGTTACAACTTTTATTCCGTCCTTGTTAAGCCTTTTTATTATTTTTATAGAAAGTTCTGTTACTTCTGGAAAGCCTAACATAAATGGATCCGTGGTAAAGGAAAGTTGAACACTTTTTATATCCTTCCTATACTTTGGGATTTCGTGTTCTAAAATTTCTATCGCGTTTGATACAATTTTTGGACGAAGCCATTCCTCGCGATTCTGAATTTCACCAAATCTTCTTTTTAAATTATAGGCATAGCAAGGATAAAGACAACCATGAGAGCAACCTAATACATGATTGATTGTGTAATCCCCATACTCAACATCAGTTTTGTATAAAAGACTTTTTCTTTTGATTGTCTCCATTTCTACTTCCTCCTAACATATACATATTGTCCCTTACTTTCTATCATAAATGAAGAAAGCTTCCCTGTTTTAGTATACATCGGCTCTCTTGTAATTAAAAGAATTTCATTGTCTTCCATGTCTTTGATTATTTCTCTAAGTTTAGAAGATTGGGCAATTAATCCATATTCTGTATATACTCTACAGAGTAATGCATCAATATGTTCATTATACATTTTAATCATAGTTTTTATTAATTTTTCGATGTCTTCATCTTGTGTGATTTTCCCTTCAGTATCCGTTGAAAATAAGTCCATTTGGCCGTTTCTTTGTCTAATCTTCGCTTCTTCTAATTCATGGAACATAATATCTGCCATTATTAAATAACCGTCGGTATGATTTGTAAGATAAAATAACCTATACTTAGGTATTGACGAACTATCACTAGACATAACAGGAACATTTAAAGTATATTTATACATCTTTCTAAATTTTTCAGCAATATTTTTTGCTAATTCATATTCAGCTTCATTCGCTTTTAATTCTTTATTTTTATATTTTTTTACTATTTCAATCCAAAAATCTCCACCTGCAATCTTACATAATTCTTCACGATTTAAATTATTATTTGAATCATATTCAACTAAATACTTTTCTATTTCTGGATTAAGTTTAAAATCCACTTTCAATACTCTACATGCCTCTCTGAAAAAACCCCAAGTATTAAAATTAATAAGCAATTCAACACTCTTTTTTTCATCTGTTTTAAACTTATTAAACTTTTCAACATCAATTGCCTTAATTCCATAAGGATCAATATATAAAAAAACTGTACTATCTTTATGCTCTGATAAAATTGAATCTATATTATCTTCAAACTTCCCCGATTTAACTGAATATTCTATTTTGCTAATATTCTTAAAAGAAGTTAAATATAAGCGTATGTTTTTTTCTAAATCAGTATAATGGTTCAATTCTATAAAATAAGAATAAACTGGAATGTTTCTTGAAGATTTCGACAATGTTTTATCTAGACATTTTAAAGCAATCAACGGCGATCCATCTTGACCATCGTCAAATTTACCCTTACCTGCAAAACAATCAACATAACATATTGGTCTACCATAACACATTAATTTTTGAAAATAAGGAACCAAATATTTCCCTAAAATTTTGTCTTTAGTAAGTGACCATTTCTTTTTTTCTTTAAAAAATTTATTTTTTCTTTGTGACATATTTTCTCCTTTTGGTGATAAAAATAATTGAAATATTGAGTAATAAATATTTAAGCTCAATCATAAAAGTAAATTTAAAATGTTATATTATATATGATATCATATATTTTAAAAAATTTACATATTTTTTTAATACTTTTGAAAGTATGTTTTTAACCGTATCATCTTTTATATTTTTTTGCAATTAATTTTATTAATTTTTTTGATATTAATTAAATTCTATAATAATTTTGCGACTAAAAATTCCTTTAAATTATATTTCCACTCAAAAAACTTGTAAGGTTCCTAAATAATTTATCATAATATTAATATAGAATTATTTTATATACTATGATAAAATAAATTTATTAAAGATATTTAAAATATTTTTATTTTTGATTCTCAAATTACAAACATTATTTGTAAATCATAGATAAAAATTTTATTTAATTATTTTATGAGGTAAAACAATGGGTATAAATGACGAAATTGAACGCGCTTTCAGAATAATCACTGAACTCAATAAAAACGCTCCTTTTAAAACTAAAGATGAACAAGAAAGCATCATCTCAAGAGTTAAAACAGATTTTGAAAATTCTAAATATGATTTTAAAAATATGATTTCTATGACATTAACTCAAAATGAGAAAAAGCGTTTTATTAAGCAATATAAAGATATATTTTCTAGCGAAAACATTCTATGTCAGTGTATAAAGCAAATATTAGACCGAAACTTTAAAATAAAGTACCCAAATAGAAACAAAATAACTCATAACCTTTTCAATATTCTCCCTGCAGTTGTCCAGATGACAGATTTTACAATTGTTAAATTTGATTTCAAAGATTTTTTTAATTCTATTTCATCAATTTATGTTTATAAAAAATATATATGTGAAAACCTCTTAAATAGAGAGGAAAAGGATTTAGTAAGCAAGTTTGTTCATATGACAAAATATACGTATGCTGGGTTATGCACTTCAAATGTCATTGCAGAAATCATTGCTTATCATTTTGATAAATTTCTTCTTAGATTTTTTTCTGAATTTGGATTAATTTTTTATGAACGATATATTGATGATTGCATTTTAATTCTTAACGAGCACATGGACGAAGAAGAAATCAAGCAAAAGCTAAATACCATTCGATTAAAAGTATTTCACGATGATGGCATTTGTTCTATAAAATGTAGGACACGATTTAATAATAAAAAATTTCAGTATATTTCTCATAGAAGTGATTTAGCAAAGAAAAGATCCTTTGATTTTTTAGGCTATGAATTTTGGCTAAAAATAGGTTCTAAAAAAAAGATTAGTATAGAATATGGAATAACAAAGTCAAAAATAGAAAAATATAGAAAAAAAATTCGTAAAATAATATCATCATACAAAGATAAAAAATCAATAGGATATAAAGATTTTGAATTATTACGCCACAGAATAAAAGCATTTTCTTCACGTGAAGTTTATGTGACTAAACGCTTTCATTTTACCATTTGGCATGAAAAAGGTTTTATTTCAACTTATAGAGAACTACGCTATTTATTAGAGCAAAAACGCATCGAAAAAAATACATCAGATTTTTTAAAATACGCTTTTTTTAAAGAATTTAAAGCAGCAAAAGTTAAGATTCCTTATTATTTAACCAAAGAAAAAGGATATAATTTATTTGAAAACATGAAACTAAATAAAACAATACTATTGGTTAAAGGCATTGGTTATGATCGAAGAGGCTTAGTAAAGTTATGCAAACAAATTGGAATTAGTGAAATAGATGCAAAAGGTAAAAAACAAGATTACGATTCCCTTGTTAAAGACTATTTATTTAAAGTATGTGTTGGATATTAAAAAAGCAAAGCGGCAAGCAAAAACGCTTGCCGCTAGGGAGCATAGCCTAAGCTACTCTCTAAACATACAATCTAGGATTACTACTAAAGTAATCTTCAATTGCTGCCGATGATGTGTGTTCGTTAATAAACTTTTATACCTATTAACGAACAAAATAGTAAATCATTAATTATTAAATCAAATAAATTCACTATTTATGCTTAAATAATAAAGGAAATGGAGAAAAAAGTCAATGAAGCGAAAAGGGATAGAAAGAAACAAATTGGATTATATTTTAACTGATTTACTTCCATATGAAGTATCAGAATTATTTTCATTTTCACAACTATATAATTTCCTATTAGAAAAGAAAAACAAAAAGACAATTGATAATCTTATAAAAGATTTAAAACTACAGCAATCGAGAAATAATATTATTTTATTTAAAAGCGGATGGTGTACAAAGCCATTAAAATACAAGATTTTAAAAGGAAATAATTCAATGCGTGAGATGAGCATTATACAACCTTTTTCGGCATTAAATTTATTCTTATTCATAGAATGCTATCAAAAAGATATACTTTCTTATTTTGAAAAATATCATAGTTTTTCTATACGTTATTATAGAAAAAGCTCAAATTTATATTATTTTTCTAAAAACGGAAAAATTACTCAATACTTCCAAAAACAGATTTCTTCTTTAAGCCAAGGAGTCTATCAAAATGTTTCAAATTTTTTCAAAGTTGGGCCATTTGAATCAATTAATGCTTTTACTGATTCTCAAATTTGGAGAATGAGTAATTTTGAGTTCAAGTATTATGCTCATCTTGATTATAAATCTTGTTTTGATAGCATTTATACTCATGCTTTTACTTGGATTATTGAAAGAAATACGATTGATGCAAAAAGTGCAAATAACTCTTATTTGTTTATAACCATTGATCGCATTTTGCAAAATATTAATGGTCGATCTTCCAATGGCATTGTGGTAGGCCCGGAGTTTTCAAGAATGATTGCAGAAATATTACTTGAACATATAGACAAAGAAATATTATTGTCTTTGGAAAAGGAAAATATTTTTTACAATAATGATTATGTTGCTTTTCGATATGTGGATGATATATTTATTTTTACTAAACAAGCCCAGACTCTTGAACAAATATTATCAAAATATAAATCAATTGGTGAACAATATCTTTTGCGATTAAATGAATTAAAACTAATAAAAGGCATTACACCATGCTTACCAAAAGAGTGGTTAGAAAAAACACGGCAATTAGCCGACATAATCGGAAGCCTTTTTAATCGTGTCAAACGAAATAAGCATAATAATCCTCCTGAAGGCTTTTTTATAGTAAAAAATGAATTTGTTTTCATTGATAGAATAAAGGATGAAATTGCTGTTTTAATGACAAAACATTTAGACGACTGTAGAACAATTGTTTCTTTTTTGCTCTCCACATTACTTAAAAATATTAGCATTAAGAAAGAAGGCTTTACTTTATTCGAAAGCAAAGAATCAAATAACGCTATGAAACTACTTGATTTAGCTTTGTATATTTACGCTTTTTATCCTTCTTTTGATCAAACACGCAAAGTAATTTCTATTATCGCTTATTTAAATAGTGAAATAGATTTCAAAACAAATAACAAAAAAATAAATCAATCTTTTAATAAATATGCGTTTATTTTTCAATCAGGAAATCTTTTTGATTTATGTGATTGGTTCCCATTTTTTTGTGAATATAATATTAAACTTGATACAAAAACAGAAAAAATCATCGTTAACAATGCCAAAGCGTTTAACGATCCTATTATTTGGGCAAATATATTATTATATTCTCGTTATAATAAGATTTTTTTCAAAGAAATTTTAAAAGTAGTTAGCGAAATCATAAACAAAAAAATATCTAAGATTTCCAATGACGAGCCTATGATGCAAGAAGAATTTTGGTACGTTTTAATTTTTCACAATTGTCCATATATTTCTAAAAATTTGCATGCAAAAATTCAAAAAATAATTAGTTTTTTAAAACCTAAAAAAATAAGTAGTCCATCTGATCATGTTTCAAAACTTATATTTGATTTTTTAGAGCAAAAAGATTCTAATGGTATTAAAAGCGTGAATAGTTTATTTAATTGGAAAGGAATCAATAACTTTAGTGATTTCATTACATATCGTACCTATCAACGAACTATCTTTAAACGCTATGGTAGAAATAAATATGGATTGAATACGAGTGTTGACTAATTAAGAAAATGATTTTACCATTATTTTTTAATTTTTTCCTTTTAAAAACACACTTTGTAAATTTCTTTATGTTTTTTACTTTATTTTTTTAATTTTTCTTCCAGCCTGGAAAATGTATAATCATAGTCTTGATAAGAATCACTTGCGTTATCAAATTCTAAATCTGGATCATTTTCTATAGCTTCTGTATTTTCATACACTAATTTGTTAATAAATAGTGCATCGTCAAAATCACCATCAATTCCTTCAAAATTAACGAATCTTGATTTTGAATACATATTATCTCTTGATGAGTAATAGTCTACTCGATAGATAATGTCATAAGCTTCAATAAGATCTTTTTCTTTAAAGTAACCTTTTAAATAGGTATTTAATAAAATGCATTTATCAAGTAATACACGAATATCACTTTTAAGTGGCATATCGTAATTTCTTATAATTAAGCGCATTTCTGCAAAGTTCTTTTTATCATATATAATTGATTTTTGACTAAATAAGTTTTCAATAAAATCAATTAACGCGGTATTTTCAATATTTAAAAGACGAATAAAAACTGAGCATACGAAACGAGGCTTTGTTTGTTTTCCTTTTAAAGACTCATAGAACCGTAATGCTTCAAATGAATCCATAAAATTAATACATTGTTCAGCAGGTCCACTTTTGATTACTTTATTATCCACTCTTTGGATTTCATAGTGATTCTCTATTTTTGCAACACGAAAAGAAATGCCATGCGCTTTAAAAGCAGGAAACTTTTCTCCTTTTTCTTGTCCTGTAAGAACATGAGCAATGATCATATTTTGCTCTTCTAATTGCCCACCTCTACTTAAGGGCATAATCAAAAAAATATCCCATTGATATTCACTATTTTTGTCATTATATGCGCCTTTTTGCATTACCCTACCTGCAAAATCAAACACTTTCGTTTCATTACCAAAACGTTTATTCCATAACTGCATTGCAGTTTCTTTATTTAATTCCATTACTACCTAAGTCTTTCATGATGAAAATATGATAAAAAAGACCATTCTCCTCCTATACTTCACTTCATTTGATAAAACTTTTGATTCACCTTAGGATAGCCGGACACTACATTTTGAAGTAGCGATATTTAAAATTAGTTCATCTGTTTTTTTAAAACATCTAATTTATCAAACTGTATATTTATTTTGGCAAATTTATTATTTAATGTCAACCAAAACAAAGAAAAAGAAACTAAACGAGATAAATTATTTCGTTTGTTCTTCTATATTATTCTCAGTTGAAGATGAGTATCATTGTCTTAGGAAGAGAGGTTTTCATCATAAATTTTGATTATCTTTTTATTCACGTTGCTTTTATTTTCAGAAAGCGTTAACTTCCAAACTGAAAGCATACTATCCTTAATACATATATTATTTATTTCACAACCGCATAAATTTTTACTTAAATTATCTCAAGACCAACTGCATCGTGTTAGAACTTTTTTAAGAAAAGAAGAATCAGCTTCAAGCCTAAAAAGGATATATTCAGAATGTTTATCTTCAAAAAATAACTTTCTAGTTCAAAAATATGAAGAGTCATTTTTATTATCTTTTTTTGTAATTCAACAATTGTTTTATTTCATAATGAAATAACTCATTTATAGTTCAATATTTTTTATTCTTTTTTGCTTTTTCTTAAAAATAACCAAAAATTGGTAACGCTTACAAATTTGTTAAAATACTATTTGACAACGTTGTCAAATGATTTATAATGAAAATGTAAGAAGGGATTACTAGAGGTGGATTATGAAAAAAAATACTAGGAAATTAATTACTTTATTAACACTATTTGCGACTTTAACTGGGTGTTCCAACGCAGCCAATCCAGGATACGATGGCTACTTAACCGAGCACGGAAAGAATTCTTCAAAAACCATGATGATGATTGGAGACTGGACAAAAACGGGTATAGGAACTCATTATCATAATGGTGCGGATGGTGGTCCAATGGTCATTTTTGGTTTAGAAGGTTTATGTCAATATGTTCGTACTACTGATAATATTTATATGTTATTAGCAGAATCAATTGAAACTGATCCAAATGATTATTACACTTCAATTGTTACATTACGAGAAAACGCAAATTGGACTGATGGTGAACCTGTTGTCGCTCGTGACTTTATGACCTATTGGTATTTAGCACATGGAAACACCACTTCATATATTTATGATATTGAAGAAACTGATAATCCTAAAGTGTTTAAGATTCACTGGAAAAGAGAATGTTGTCCGAGTGAAGACGCTCGATTGATTCTTCTTTCTCAAGATAAAAAATGTGCTTCAGCACCCTATCATATCTTCAAACAATATGCAGACCCCGTTATTGAATTAACTAAAGCTCTTCCGGATGATGATCCTGAAGATATTTACTATTATCAAGCACACTTTGGTAGAAAATGGAACGAAGAAGCTACCAAACGTCAAGGTGAATTATATAGTGCTTTTAGAGCGCATGTTGTAGAAGGTATTTATCCTTCCACAGGACCTTTCATGATGGAAAGTTACGATGAAAACACTATGGTTTTAAAGAAGAACCAAAATTATTGGAATGCCGAACAAGTCGGATTTGAAAAAATGGTCTTTAAAAGAGCGGGATCTTTAGCTCTACAAATGCTATTAAGCAACGAAATCTATTATTTGGATGGTTTACCACTTGATGTGGATTTAGAATCCTATCTCGCTCAAAATCAATCATTAGTTAACTATAAAGTCTTAACCCAAGACTGTTTAGGCTTTATGTTTAATTTCCAAAAGGAAAGATGGAATAACAAAAATGTTAGAGAAGCTTTCCAATACATTTTAGACAGAGATCTAATTCGACAAAGTTGTGCTCCTTATTCTACAACCGCTTGGACATCAATGACTGGCATGTGTGATTATGAAGCCGAAAAATATTTAAATCCTGATGATTATAACAAGATTCCTCAGTACTACCAAGATCAACAAAAAGCTGCAAAATTATTAGAAGAAGGCGGTTGGACAAAGAAAAATGGTTCTTGGTATGATGCAACAAATAAAAAAGTTGAATTAACTATGGGAACCCCAGGATGGTCAGAATTGGGCCTTATGATTCAAACCGCTTTCCAAGAATTTGGCATTGGTTTGGAAATTAAAAATGCCGATGGTCCAACCACTTTACTTGCCAACGCAACTGTTGGTAATTCCGAATATGATTTAATTGCCTACTATACTGCTCTTAACCCATGGGGCAGTCATCCAGCAGGAGCGTATAAACACTTTTTTGAACAAATGGATGCTCAAATGATGAACATTCCTACCGATCCAAATACTGGTCGATATAAATTAACTATTGAAAAATCCGATGGCTCAGGGACTACAGATGCCTGGAGTATCTATGAAAAAATGTATACCTACACTGGCGATACATTAAGACAAAAAACAGCCGATTTAGTGGTGGGCATCTCTAAGCTCAACTTGGGCGTTGACTTATATAATGGTTTAACTGGTTCGTTCTTCAATTTAGATTATGTAGGCAACTTACCTCTTGTAGAAAAATTCTCTGAGAATCGTAACGTTAAAGATATTTATCATTATGATGACGCTAATTTTGATGAAATTGCAATGACCAATTTATATTTTGGTGAACACGTGGCTTACTCACAAGGATTTATAAAAGCCCGCGATTAATTATGGTTTTAAATTATGGAAAAAATAAAAAAGTTTTTTAAGAATGTCGGGTACTTACTTTATAAATACCGTTTTATATGGAAAAGAATCGGCTTTGCTATAGTTTCATTACTTTTTGCTGTTGTTCTCACTTTCTTTGTTTTGAATTTAATTCCTAATGATTCAATTGATGAATATGCGATGAAATTAGCATCAGAAAGAAACATTTCTCTAGAAGAAGCCCATGCCTTAGCAATTTCTATTCTAGGATATGATCCTAATGAAAGTGTCTTTATAAAACTGCTCAACTATTTAAACAATTTATTACGAGGAAATCTAGGAACATCCATTCGATTTTTAAACGTATCTGCAAATAGTGTTATTGCGCAATTCTTGCCTTATACATTATTTATTTCCACCTTAGCATTAATTATTTCCTTTATTATTGGTATAAAAATGGGAAGTTCTATGGCATCTAATAAATCAAAAGCCAAAGAAATCGCTAATACATCATTTATTCTAATTTCATCATCTATTCCCGACTATATTTGGGCTATCCTTTTACTTTATGTTTTTGCAACAAAATTAAAATGGTTCCCCTTAAGTGGGGCCCGTGATATCACAAATGGGCTTCCTCCTTTTATTGATTTATTATGGCACTCTGTTTTACCTGTTGTTTCTATGGTCATCGTCCAAATATCCGGTTGGGCTTTAACGATGAGAGGAAGTTGCGTTTCTGTATTAGGAGAAGATTATGTGAATGCTGCTAAAGCACGCGGAATTCCTAAAAAAACAATTGATAAAAAATATTTAAGAAGAAACGCTATTTTACCACTTGTTACATCAATTGCCATTAGTTTTGCAACATTATTTGGTGGATCAACTTTAATTGAAAGCATGTTTAATTTCCCAGGCTTAGGTCTTCAATTATCCTATTATATCGGTTGCCGTGATTACTTTGTAATTGTTGGCATTCTATTCTTTACAAGTTCTATTATTATCTTTGCAAATTTAATTGCAGATAGTATTTATTCTTTAATCGATCCACGAATTAGGAGGGATGCATAATGGAAGATGAAGTTATTGTCCCTAGAAAAAAAAGACTCATTCATGAAATGTGGCTACGATTTGTAGGATTTGTCAAAGTATTTATGAGCAATCCTCGTGCTGTTGTGGGTGGCGCAATTATGCTGTTCTTTATTTTTATGGCTTTAGTTTTAACTAGGGTTCTCCCCTTTGATAGCACACCTCACCCAGAATTAAGATATTTAATGCCAACATGGGAACATCCTCTAGGTTGTGACGCAATGGGAAGAGATTTATTTAGAAAATTAATTGCTGGAAGTAAATCCATCTTATTAATTAGTGTCTTTACGGCAATGATTACTATTGCGCTTGGTGTTGTTCTTGGGCTCATTAGTGGATTAGCTGGCGGGGTGGTTGATAAAGCGATAATGTTTATCGCAAACTTATTTTTAACTGTCCCCTCCTTCCCTATCATGCTCGCATTAGCGCAAATTTTAACCATTACAAACGAATTTGTTTTTTCAATCATATTGTCCATATGGTCATGGGCTGGGTTAGCACGTGCCATAAGAGCGCAAATTGTTTCCTTAAAAGAAAGAGATTTTATTACGATATGTAAAGTGATGAATCTTTCAAAAGCGCACGTATTGTTCTCTGAATTATTACCCAATATTGCATCTTATATTGTTGTTAATTTTGTCTTAGTCATGAGAAATGCGATTACAGCATCCGTTGGTATTATGATTCTTGGCGTCGCGGCATATGACCAAACCAACTGGGGTGTCATGCTTTCAATTGGTCAAGGGGCCATTATTAATCCACGTGCTGTAATGGTTTGGCTAGCACCCGTTATTTTTATTACCTTATATCAAGCTGGTGCAGTTTTATTATCTAATGGTTTAGACCAAGTTCTAAATCCAAGATTGAGGAAGTTATAATATGGCAAACTATATTGTAGAATTCAAAAATGTTGTTATCAATTACGAGTTAAGAAAATACTCGCTATGTGCAGTCAATGACTTTTCTTTAGGTTTAGAAAAAGGCGCCATTACTGCATTGGTTGGCGAATCAGGAAGTGGAAAAACGACGGTTGCCAGCTCTTTATTAGCGTGTATTAGTGAACCTGGCCGAGTGGTATCAGGACAAGTGATCTTCCATGATAAAGATAAAGATATCGACGTTACCTCTTTAAATGAAAGAGAATTAAATGCATTCCGATGGGATAAAGTTTCAATGGTTTTCCAAGGTGCTCAAAGTGCTTTGAATCCTGTGATTAAAATTTATGATCAATTCTATGAAACTTTATATGTTCATAATGAATATTTACCAAAAGAAAAAAGAATTAAATTAACTAAAGCAATGGCGCGAGAAAAAATGGTCAAGCTTCTTGAAATTGTAAACTTAGATCCCAATCGAGTTTTAGAGGCTTATCCGCATGAATTAAGTGGCGGAATGAAACAAAGAGTCATGATTGCCTTTTCTCTTCTTTGTGATCCCGATTTAATTATTTTAGATGAGCCTACTACGGCTTTAGACGTAATTACGCAAGATTTTATCTTTTCTATCTTAAAGAAAATTAATCGAGAAATGGGTATTGCCATGCTTCTACTCACCCATGATATCGCAATTGTAAGTAAATATGCCGATTATATGGGCGTTATGTATGGCGGAAAGTTAATGGAGTATGGTACGGTTGAAGACGTTTTTGAGCACCGCTACCACCCTTATACAAAAGGGTTAATTGATTCCACACCTAGCTTGGTAGGAAATCTTGATTCTTTAAAACCTATTGGTGGAAATCCACCCGATCTTTTAAATATGCCTAACGGATGTCGATTTCACCCTCGTTGCACGAGGTGCTTCAAAAGATGCGAGGAAGAAGAACCACGTGATTATAACGTTAATGGTTCCTTAGTAAAATGCCATCTTTATGATAAAAAGGAGGACAATCAATGAAAAAGGTCATCGAACTTAGAGATTTAAATATGTCCTTCGATAAAAAAGGAAAATTTTTACAAAAAGAAAAGAAAATACATGTTTTACGAGATATTAATCTCGATATTTATGAAGGAGAAATTGTTGCAATCGTCGGTGAATCTGGATGCGGAAAAACCACGATAGGAAAGATTATTACTGGTATATTAAAACCAACCAAAGGTGAAGTATTAATCGATGGAAAAAACATTTATAAATTCGATATTAATAATTTTTTCAAAGCAAGAGAAAAGGTTCAATTCATCCAACAAGACAGTTATGCTGCCCTGAATCCAGTTAGGACTATTGCTAAATCTTTAAGCGCTCCGATTAAACACCATTTTAAAGGTATATCTTCTGAAGAATGTGAAATGAAGATGAAAGGATTACTCATGCGGGTCGGTCTAAATCCACCTGAGCAATTCTTATCAAAATATCCCCATATGTGTAGCGGCGGGCAAAGACAGAGAATTTTAAGGGCGCGAGCCATTTCTATTGAACCCTCTCTTATTGTTGCGGACGAACCTGTTTCCATGATTGATGTTTCAATGCGCTTATCCATTTTAAATTTGATGTCCGATTTTAATAAAAATGATGGGATTTCATTTGTATATATCACCCATGATTTAGCTACAGCAAGATATATTGCTCAATGTGGAAGAATTGTTGTTATGTATTTAGGTGAAATCGTGGAGGAAGGAAAGATTGATGAAGTCTTGCAAGATCCTCGTCATCCCTATACCCAAGCATTAATTGCTGCAGTTCCTACTCCTGATCCTAAAATAGCAAAAAAGGCACGCAAAATTCCTATCAAATCAATGGATTTAGGATCTTTAGAAAATCGACCAGAAGGCTGTGTTTTCTATGATCGTTGCCCTTATGCATGTGAAAAATGTAAAGAAAAAATCGATTATGAAATGGTCGGAACACGAAGAGTTAAATGTTGCCGATTAGACGAGGTACCAAAATGGAACCACTAGGAGCATGTACAAAATTCGCTATGGTAATAGCAGTTATCAGTGTTATTTCTTTATGTATCACTCCGTTAGGTAGTGAGGGATTCTATTTATCACTTCTTTGTTTAGGTATATCTGTGATAATTGCAATTTCAGGTTTTCTAATTATGCATAAACGCGCCAAAAAAAAGCAAGAGGAGGAAAAGCAAGATGAAAAGACTAAATAAACTACTTCTTCCCTTTATTCTTTTATTTGCGAGTTGCTCTAGTGGAATTCATCCATCTAACAATTCTACCATTACACCAATTTCTAGTGATGAACCTAGTTCAATCATCATACCATCAAGCATTAATAAGGAGGACGAAAGTATGGAAGTAGTTTCAAGATTAGTAAATGACGCAGTTCCAGAAATCATTAACAATCCAAAATATCCAACGAAAGATGTTTTTATTGCCGATGTAATTTTAGATTCTGAGCATGGTTTTGCTATCGATAATACTGGCTATTACGAGATAGACACCATCTTACAAAATACAATCGACGCTTTATATGAACGTGGAGGTGGAACCATTTACCTTCCTCGTGGAAATTACAAAATTACTTCACGTATTGAAGTTAAACCCTATATCAATATTCGCGGTGACTATGTTGAACCAGAAGCTGCAAATGGAGATTATGGAACCGTGATTCATTGCTGTGTGCGTTCCACTAATGAAGATGTTGGAGCAAAAAATAATATCTTTAGAATGATGGGAAGTACGGCATTAATCGGTTTAACTTTTTTCTATCCCGACCAATATTTAGATATCATTGCCCCCTACGCCTACACGATTGAAATCCCTGGTGGTTTAACTCTTGATAGTTGCACTGCCTATACATTACAAGATATTACATTCTTAAACTCATATAAAGGGATTTGTGCTTCTATAACCAATGGGTCTATTACTCACGAACAGTTGCATTTATCAAATATCAAAGGTACATGTTTACGGGTGGGTGCATATTTAACCAATAGTTCTGAAGTAGGTACATTTGACAATATTACTTTTTCACCTAAATATTGGGCAAATGCCTCTCATAAATACAATGCACCTCATATTCAAAATATTATTGATTTCCTAACAAAAAACTCAGTAGGTATGGTTTTAGGAGACCTTGAATGGCAAGAGATTACGAATGTCACAATTGATAACTATCATACCGGTTTATATTTTATTGATGGTACAAGATCAACCAGTTATCATATGGCTTTTATTGGGCAATTTTATAATCTTGTCATCAAAAATGCACAATATGGTATTTATGTTACAAAGCTCTATGAAAACATGGGGATCGACTTCTGCCAATCCCAGATTGAGGGAAGCAAGTACGCGATTATGTCCTCTTCCCCCTACAATTATGGATGCTTAAAAATTTCTAAATCTGACATCATTGGTAAAACTGCTGGCGTCAATATCTTCTACAATAATGAAAAAAGAGAAGAAAACAAAATTAAAAAATGGGATAATGGAGATTACATTTTACCCGTCTTAAAATTATATGATGTTTATCGCTTATATAACGCAGATATTACTGGCATAAAAGACACCAGTGACGCTATTCAAAAAGCCTTAGATGATGCTCATCAAAATGGTGGCGGTATTGTCTACTTGCGCGCTGGTTATTATCGTTTGGAGAAGCCATTAACCGTCTATGCCAACACTCAATTAAGAGGATGTGCGAACGCTTTAGGCCAATGTCAAGCTGGTAATTCACGTGGAACCTTCTTATTAGTTCATCATTCATTAGGAATTGAAAATAGTGAAAAAGCCCAAGCCGTTATTACCTTAGAAGGTTATAGTAGTGGTGTTTCTGGTCTAAGAATCGGTTTCCCTGAACTAAATCTTTATGAAAAGAAATATACCATTACCACTATTCCGACACTTCCCTTTGCTATCCGCGGAAAAGGCGCAAATAACTATGCAACCAACATCTATATTCCTGGGGCCTATAATGGCGTAGAAATGATTGGCAATAACTTTATTATTAAAAAGGTTCTCGGATGCTTCTTTAATATCGGCTACTCTCTATCTGGTGATCATGGTCTACTCAGTGGTTGTTTATCTAATGGTGCAAGCACCTTAAAGCCTGGCTCAGATAAGATTAGCGATTATGATACCTGGGGCAATATAAGTTATCGGCAATCGGTTTTACAAAATTACATATATGATTTAACTAGAGGAAGAACAACATTAATCAAGGCAGACGATTGTTCCGATTTAAACATCAATCATGTATTTACGTTTGGTACAAGAACATTTATCCAAGCAACAGATTCAGAAATCGAATTTTATAATATAGGATTTGATTCACAGCCTGTATTACAAGGCGCTATGTTTGACTTAAATAATACGAAAGCCATTGTATTTAACATGTTAAGGGATAATTGCTCTACTGATCATGAACAAGTTTTTATTAAATCCCAAGGCGATTCAAATATTACTATCTACAATATTATCTTACTTCTTCAAGCAAATGCAGGAAGATTTAAAGGAAATATTGTTAATAATGAAAAAGTTTCTCTAACAGAATTATCCGGTGACTCTCCATTTAATTTAGAAAAAATTTGGAAAGCGAAAATTGACTATTCATATGTCGATTATTCTAAAAATTAAAGAAAGGAGGTAAAAAAAATGAAAAGAAAAAATTTAATTCTTGCAGCCATTTTCATCTTTGTCTCAGGGTTGATTTCTGGATGTTCATCTACTCCAACTAACCCTACATCTACTGAAACAAAATATGTAGCACCTACTAAGATCTCATTAAAAGCTTCAGGGTATCAAGAAGGAAAAGAATTTAAAATCATTCGGGATGAAACGATTACAATTCAAGCTTCTGTCTTACCAAAAGAAGCTACCAATCGAACTGTCTCTTGGAAAAGTGATAATCCAGATATTCAAGTAACCGATCTAGGAAATAATAAAGCCACAGTAAAAGGCTGGGAAGTTACAACTGGAAATATTATCATAAGTGTCGTTAATGATAACTTTTCAATGACATTACCTGTTACGTGCGTTACAGAAATAATGCCAGCTAGTATTCGAATTCCGGGTGAGCAAGTTGAATTAAAGCAAAACACTCGTCAGCAATATGATGTTAAGGTTCTGCCTGAAGACGCTACAGTAAGAGATTATAATGTTACAATTTCACCAGTAACAACCTTAAAACCAGGAAATGATAATGGTATTTCTGTGATTAAAGATGATGAAAACTTCTATTTAAAAGAAGAAGAAGCAGATATTGGAGACATTTATAAAGTGGAAGTCATTTCCGCAAGAGATAATACAATTAAAAATAGTTTCAAAGTGAAAATTGTCCCATATTTATTGGAAGAGATATCCTTTAAAAATGAAGATATTACCCTATCTTTAAAAGATCCAACCTATCGAATGTGTCCAAAATTTTATCCTGAAAAAACTTCATATTTACACGCTACCTATGAGTCATTAAATCCTGATATTTGTGATATTGAAACCGAATCAGGAAAATTATTGCCCAAAAAAGTTGGCGTGGCGACCATTAAAGTTACATCCGTTGAACAACCGGAAATATCAAATACGACAACGGTAACTATCAATGATAATGAAACCGAATACTTATTTAGAAATTTTAAATCTTCCTATTTAGATAATTTAGAAGCCTATGTTAAAGATTGGCAAGATATGGAATTTGATAAAGTCTCTTTTGCAAAGTGGCAAAACATTCAAAGCGAAGATACTTGGTATTCACACGCTTTAGATGGTGGCTGGTCCATGTGGCTATGTGGACAAGATTATTGGGATGATAATAATTGTCCTGATGACGATCGAGCAAATGTTATGGTTTATAACAAAGTTCACGTTCCTTTAGAAGCAACTAAAGTGCAATTTGTCTTTAGAAGCCACTTACACGCAAATGATACATCTCTTCTTAGAATGTTGATGATTGATGAAAATAAAGTAGTTACTGATTTAACGAATGGATGGCTAAAATTTGATAATACCTATGACCGCTTCATAAATTTTGACATGACAGCCTATCAAGGAAAAGACGTCACATTCGTAATTCAACAAGACATGGAAGCCGGAACAATTTTTACTAAAGACGCTTGTTGTAATGGCAGATTCTTAATGTTCAGAAGAATGGGATTTGACGTTAATAATAACCCACTAATAGAAGATGATGCGTATAACATTCTAAACTGGGGAAAAGAAGGAGCATAAAATGAAACAATTATTTTACAAAACAAAAGACCCAACCGCAGTCGCAGACTGTATCCCTTTTTACGAAAATGGAGTCTACCACATATTCTATCTTCTTGATTTAAGAGACCCGAATAATATTGGTACTCCTTGGTGCAAAATTACTACTACCGACTTTGTCCATTTTAAAGATCATGGCGAAATGCTAAAGCGTGGCACCCATGAAGAATACGATATGTATGTGTTTACCGGTAGCGTAATCAAAGATCAAGATGGCTTATATCACATTTGGTATACGGGTCATAATACCATTATGGATCCTGGCAATTATTTACAAGCGGTAATGCATGCCGTAAGTAGAGATTTAGAACATTGGATTAAAATTCCAGAAGATACATTTACGGCCTGTGAAGGATATGAGATGAGAGACTGGCGCGATCCTTACGTTTACTTTGATGAAGAAGACCAATTATTTCATATGTTGCTCTCCACAAGAAAAGAAGATGGACCAACGCGTAGAAGAGGCACGACAGCCATGTTAGTGTCTTCGGATAACAAGCATTGGAAGATGAGCGAAACATTCTATGAACCTGAGCTTTATTACGCTCATGAATGCCCGGATTTATTTAAAATCGGTGAGTGGTATTATCATGTGTTTAGCGAATTTTCTAGGTATCATACAACAAGATACGTAATGGCTAAATCATTAAAAGGGCCTTGGATTAAACCAGAAAATGATAAATTTGATGAAAGGGCGTTCTAGGCCGCCAAAACAGTAAGTGATGGAAAGAGACGATTTGTCATTGGTTGGAATCCAACTAAAGAGAATCATATTGATTCAGGAGTGTGGCAATGGGGTGGAAATGTTGAAATCCATGAAATTATTCAAAATAAAGATAGTTCACTATCGGTAAAAATACCTAAAGAAATTGATGAATCATTTAGTCAAGGCGAAGAATTATCCTTTGTAGATAGATTCAATCATCCAAAGGATGTTTCACACATGGAAAACATCACTGGTGTCGATATTGCATATTGCGATATTCCAAAAGAAGATGTTTACCGCATTGATTTTGATTTTACATACGAAGAAGGAACTTCAAGAGTTGGTATATTATTAAATAACGACCTTAAAATAGACGCGGGATATGGTTATTTCATTGAACCACTTCATCATCGTGTAGTCTTTGAACAATTTCCTATTTTCCCACAATATTCATTTGTATCCGTGTATCTAGAAAGACCTCTACACTTAAAACCAAATGAGCTGAATCATGTCTGTGTAATCGTCCAAGATACCGTCGCGGTGTGTTATATCAATGACACCGTTGCATTGTCGACAAGAATGTACAATTACAATACTCAAAAGATTGGTTTACTCGTTCAGGGCAAAGCCTCTTTGAGCAATATAAAATTTAAAAGATTTGAAAAAGGAGAATAAAAATGAAAAAATCTTTGAAAGTTATTTTATGCCTAGCTGGTGTAGTCTCAATGGTTGCATGTAATGGAACAAACAAACCTTCCAATAATTCACAAGTTCCTACGACAAGTAACACTACTGTTACTACTCCAGAAATGAAAGTTGAAGAAGCAGTGTCTCTTACTGTAGGACAAACGCACAAAATTGTCTTTACAAAACTCGTTGGAATTGAAGAATCCTCTATTCAATACACTACTCGCGATTCAAGCGTCGCTACCGTATCAAATGATGGAATCATTACTGCCGTAGACGAAGGGGAAACAACAATTGTTGTTAAAGCGGGAGACTTAAGGGATTCAATTACCGTTAAAGTATCTGATCCTAACAAATTACAAGGTTTAGTCAGATATTCAAAGTTAAAGAATATCGCTAAAATGACGGCTGATCAATTCTCAATTTTAAAAGATGATGATATGATCAATTTTGGATGGGGAGCCGATGTAACCCTTGAAGGCTTGGAAAAGAAAATGGATTTCTCTGGTGAAGCAGAAGATTCAAAAGTCATTGGACGCGGTGCGGCAATTAGCGAACATGCGTCCTATTGGAATGGCGGATGGGTTGTTGCCCTCCAAGCCAATGGTGAAGAATTAAAAGATGTTACTACTGCACATGTTATGACTTACTGGAAAACAGACGTTTCAAAACTTGCAAACTCATTTAGATTATGGGGTTGGGGTGGAAATGCTGATTTCTCTGGTGAAGGTTCCTTTAGAGTCGTAGCCTATCAGGCAAAGAACGCTGAATATACAGAATATAACGAATATGTTCTTGAACCATTAGATATTGGTAGTTTAACCAAGGACTCAGCTGGTTGGATTTCCTATACTTCTATTGACGATGCTGCTTCTGGTCACATTACTAATGCCCCTGCCGACAATATGTTTGTCTTCGCTTCTAATGTGGAAGGAAGATACGATTTAAGAAATGCTAAAGATGTCATCATTACTATCCAAATGAAAGGATTAAACAATGTTTTAAATGATAAAGCCGATGTCTTTGGTATTAAACGTTTAGGCTTTATTTGTGATGATGAGCCTAACATTACTCTTACCTCAGAAGAAAATATCACATTATATCCTGGTGAAACTTCACAAATTGCCTTAGGCTATGCTGGTGCTGCTACAACCGGTGTTACTTCCTATGTTTCTAGCAATGAAAATGCCGCAACCGTTTCAGATACTGGATTAATTACAGCGAAAAACGTCACGGCTGAAACCAATGTAAATATTACCATTACGAATACAAATGTTGAGAATAAATCTTTAGTAGTTAACGTTAAAGTATTACCTACACCAAGTGATGATTACACTTTACCAAGTAACATTTCGTTAACGAAGGGCCAAACTCAACAGGTGAATCCAACCATTATTTCTGGTTGTTTAAGTGGATTTACTTATGAAAGTAAAGAACCCGGTATTGTATCTGTTGGAGAAGATGGCACTTTAACTGCTGTTGATGCTGGACATGCGGAAATTGTTGTTAAATGTGGCACTGTAGAAAAGAAAACGATGGTTTCTGTCACAACTACCTCATTATATGGAAGAAGCGGTTTAGCGTCTTGGAAAGAAGTAAAAGAAACTACAAATAACCAAACAGAATGGGATTTTGCATGGTCTGGCTTCACTTGCCCAACACAAGTCAACAACGATGGAACTGCTTTCGATACCAAGCCCTTACACTATGTTAGTAATGTGAATGATGGTACCGTAGGAGAAGTGAATCCAAACGATTTCGGCTTAATTACTGGTATCGGAGGAGTAAGAACAGAAATGGCCCAATCCGCCTTATTTGGTGTTACAACAGTACCCACTGCTGGAGATTTCCGCTTATGGGGTTGGAACCCAGAAGGAAACAATGATATTCTGGGCACAAGTAAATTTAGAATTGTTGCCTATTTACCTAATGAAACATGGACAAATTTTGAAGTCTATGAATTTAAATTTGCCGCGACAGATAATGCTGAAGCAACATTTAAACAAGATCAAGTTACTGGTATTATTGAAATGAGTCAACATGGACAATCAAACTTCTCTGTTTATACCACACCTGAGGCCTTAAGAGGCAAAAAAGTTGTATTAAGCATTGAAGCTTACTCCATTAAAAATGATGCAAATCAACAAACAAGAACTTATGTTCGTAGGTTAGGTTGGTTCTAATCATTTAAGTCATTCATCCAATTACAAAAAAAGGCTAATCGTAATTGATTAGCTTTTTTTGTTATAATAATTTAGTTAGGAAATACGCTATGTTCTTATCAATCTAGCAATTTCCTGTTGAGAAGAATATCCGCAATTTTTTGTCCAAAAATCAGCATTGAACCGCTATCATAATGTGCGTAATCAATTTCTTCTGGACGTTCTTTAGTTGCCGTAAGTCCTAAATCAATCGTGGATAAATACACAATCCGTTGATCTTTATTCGCGTTTTTTATCTTAGCCTTATTAGTTTCTTGATATAAAGGAAAACAATCCACAATATTTAACACGCCACAATCTAAGAATATCGTTTTTTCTATGCTATAAGGCGCAATGAATTGAAAAACATCCTGAATTAATTCCCATTCATTCTTCTCATATTCTAAAGCATCTTCTATATGCTCAGAGTCTGATTCTCCTTGCATATAAACTACGGCTTTAATGCATGGAACTAAACCTTTTTTTATTAATAAATCTAATGCATATTTAATATGTTTTTTAAAATAATAATAGCAGAAACCATCTTTTATATTCCAATGCTCTTTAAACCGAGTACCACCCAAAGTATATTTAATTATATACACTTCTTTATTTGGCTTTTGCCTACTTATTTCTTCAGCTATACCAATTTCAGGACCAAAACGAAGTTTTCTATCATGAAAGCCTTGCCCAAGTTTTACTGGGACAAAATCAATACTTATGTTTGACCAATTACATTCATAACACATTTTTATATTTTGAAATCCATGCTGATAGAAATCAAATTTTTCTTTTGGAAGGTAACTAGCTAAGGAATATCCTTCCATATTTGATTGACCAAATAAAACAATAACATCCACTTTCTTATTCATATTTAATTTTCTTTGTTTCTTTTGCTTTAATGATATACGGTTTTTGATTAATTAGATACTCTTCGTCTTTATCAGAAATTGAAGTGACAACAATTTCACCATTACAGATGGATTGAAGAATTAATCGATCATCCACTTGCAGATATTGGTGCAATGGAAGAACACTACCTTTTTGTCTATTTAAAGCTATCGTTTCTAAGTTATATGTATAACTTTCCCATTGATAATGTAAATCCTTATTTGCGAAGATTCTAAAAGTAAAGTCATGCTCACCTAATTCTGGGTTATAGTAGGGATCAACACTATTTCTAATCAAAGTTACATAAATACCACAATCATCAAATCTAAAAGCATGTAAGCCACTTGCAAATATTCCAACTTTAGAAGTGGTCATTAAACTAACACAAGGCTGAGGCATATTGCATTTCGCTCGCTCTATGAAACCTCCGGGGACATCACATGTTACTTGATTATCGTCTATACTATTTAGATAATATCGAATTTGAGGAATTCCCGTTGGATAATTTCCTTCTTCTTTAAAGAACAAGTGAATATTGTATTGAATAGATAAATCACCGCGATCTAGAGAAACATTCATTCTAAATCTCGATTCACCGACTTCAGCAGTATAAGCAAAGCCTTGACTTGTTTCGTTTTGATAAAAACTTCCTGGAATTAACGTAATGTTTTTTAGCTTAGTTTTTTCCTTCATTCGTCCCATATACCAAGCAGTCATATAGTCAGTGGTATCTTCTTTAACTAATTCAAAGAAAGACTCGCCTTTAAGTGTTTCTTCGCCCATGCACATAAATGATTTCAAATTCAACGTTTGACTATCAAAAACAGCACGAACAAATTCATTTTCAAGAATGAAATCGCCTTTTTCTTGCTCTTTACGTGGATTTACCATATAGGGTGGTAAACCTAAATCTTTTTCAACCGGCTTAACAATATAGGTGTTATGGCCTAACGCTGGAATATGCGCATAAACAGATATAATATGGCAGTTATGATACCAATAAAATGATGGTTGAACTTCTTTAATAGAAAAAGGAATAGCAAATCCTTGATAATCAAAAACGCCGAGTTTTCTTACATCACCATAGTAATCCCATATTTCAAATGTGACAACTTCTCTACGTGGTTTGTTAGACGGATTAAAGACCGCAATGGCCCGAGTTGTGCCATATCCTTGAGATATAGCAAAGTTGTTTTCAGATATTCTATAACCATTCCCCGCTCCAACAGCTAAGTTTTCTTTATCTAATGTTACTTTTGGAAGTATGAACATCGTGTCAATTTGTCTTGCTAGATTTCTTAACGCTTCCTGTTTATTTGTTCCCGTATTGCATAAACCAACTTGACATTGGCTCATAGCAAAGTCTTTTCCTTTCGTTACGGTAGAACCCGTGATAATATCATGAAAATGAATAGGAAGATAACAAGTTAAAGCTTCATCAAAATTATATTTTCGTGTTTTATCTAGACTCGTAAATATCATAGCGTTATGCAAAGCTCTTTCAAATTGCGCGTTAGCCTTTTTGATTTCATAGCATGAAGAATAGCATCCTGTAAATACAAAGTTTTGTTCATGATAGACATCTTTAATATCCGTCTTTTTTTCGATTTTTTTGAAGAAATCATGCAATGTCCCAAATTGAATATCTACCATTAAAGGCCATTTCTGCATATCTTTTAATCGTTCAATATCACGTATAGTCGCTCCACCACCATGATCACCGCACCCATAAACTTTCAAAGCATAATTGATATTATTTTCATGGCAAAATGATGGCACATAATCAAAATCCGTATCTTCAATCTGCCCTAAATACCACCTTGGCTCACGATAAACTAAAACGTTTTTATTAGATGGAGCATGCCACCGATAAATAGGCACTTCCTGATTACCACGACAATGATAATAATACTTTATGCCATGATTTGCTAAAACCTCTGGTGTAAATTCACTATGACCAAAAGTATCTGGTTCAAAATCAATATCTATTTCACTATCTTTGATTGAAAAAATTTCTGCAATTCTTTTTTTGGCAAATTCAAACTGTTGATTAAAAGAATTTAAAGAAATCAAATTACGGTCATTTTCTACATACGTTGAGCATGTTAATTCCCATTGACCCGTTTTAATATGTTTTTTAATTCTTTTAATCAAATCTGGACGATACTTAGCCATTAAGTCATATAAATAGGCTTGCGATTGAGCGAAAGTAAATTCAGGATACATATCCATTAAATTAAGCATAGTCTCCCAAGTGTTCATAGTGATATTTACTGTTTCATCAATTCCCCACATCCAGTTCACGTCAATATGAGCGTGTCCTAAACAAATAACTTTGTATTGTTTGATGATGGGACTCAAGTCCGCTAATAAACTTTCGACTTTAAAGACATCTTTTTTTGTAATTGCTCCATTGATTTGATATTGTTTAGATAGGTATTCAATTGCGGAGTCAATTAAACTCTCAAATTTGTTATTATGGATTTTATTAATTTCAATTACAATTTCTAACTCTGCAAAGATTCTGCTATTGTTTTTGTTTTTAGCATTAGCTTTTAATGAATCAAATAGATTAATTTTCATAATTTTACTCCCTATCTTTAATGGAACCTCTTTTTAAAAACATTGGATGTAATATCAATTTATTTACTTTTTCCCCTCTTGTTTCACGATTTAAAACCAATTGCACAATGTCATTTACTAATTCATCAATTGGATGAGCAATTACGGAATAATTTGCAAGTTTTGCCCAAGGGGAGTCATCATAGACAATTAAAGAAATGTCATTGGGAATGGATTTACCCGCTTGTTGCAAAGCAAGGCACACTTGTTGGGCAATCGTTTCAGTGACGGCAATAATTGCATCATTATTATTCTTATATATGTGTTTTGATACAAAATCGATAACGTCCGTATGAACACCTAAAGCACATATTTGTTTTTCTTCCTCAAAAGGTACCTTTAAGTCTTCGTAAGCTTTTTTCATACCTTCTTTTCTTTTTTGGAAAACAGCGTTATCACCATCTACAAGGGCAATGTTCTTATTTCCCTTTTTTAATAGTTCCTTTGTGGCAATATATGTACCATAAAAGTCATCAACAACAATAGAATCAAACACTGGAGAAGCATCAATAAATAGTTGTAACGGATAAACATCATTTGAGATTGTTAAATTTGTAATTGTATGACTTCTCCGCTCTGGAAGATAAACTATAGAATTACACCTTAAACATACGAGTGTCCTAATATGCTCTTTCATCTCTTCAAAATCTGAAGAATAAAGCACCAATAATTTCATATTATGGTCGTTTAATCTACTTGCAAGATGACAGACGACACTTGAAAAAAGATAGTTATAAGTATTAGGTAATACCAAACCCACCATGTTAGAAACATTACTTTTCAAAACGGATGCGCCAATATTAGGGACATATCCCAATTCTTCTATTGCTGCTTTAATCCTTTTTGCTTTTTCTTTACTTACGACATCCGGATTACGAACATACCGCGATGCTGTTGAAGGAGATACCTTCGCTTTTTTTGCTACTTCAATAATTGTTACCATAAATTTCCCCACCAAATAGTACATTCAATTATAAAAATTAAATATGATATTGTAAATGCTACAAAATCATTATATTATAAAAATAGAGATTTGGCAACGTTGTCAAATAAAAAAGAAGGTGATTTAATGAAGAAAATTACATTCTGTGGAAATATGATTGTGGATGCTAATAAACTCATGGATATATACCCCTCATTAGGTATGTTAAGCAAAATTAGAACCGAATCGTATAGCGTTGGTGGATCCGCTTGTAATACTTCTATTGACCTAAAGGCCATCGATAATGAAATTGCGGTTTCCGTAATTGGAAGAATCGGTAATGATGACAAAGGAAAATTTATTTTAAAGGAATATAAAAAATTTCATATTGATACTTCAAAGGTAATCATTGATACAGAACACGCTACATCCTATACCGATTGCATGGTTGACGCTCAAGGAAGAAGAACATTTTTTCAATATGGGGGCGCAAATGATTATTTTAATCTAGAAGACATCCATATGGAGTCTTTAGATTGTGATATCTTACACATTGGATATTTATTGCTTCTTCCACAATTTGACGAAAAAAATGATAAATATGGCACAAATCTAGCAGAATTTTTATGTAAAGTAAGAAAAAAAGGCATCAAGACTTCCATTGATGTTGTTAGTGAGGAAGGAAATCGTTTTCAAGAAGTCGTCATTCCATCACTAAAATATTGTGATTATGTCGTAATTAATGAAATTGAAAGTGGAAGAATAACAGGCATTGAACCTAGAGATCATTTTGGAAATTTGATTAAAGAGAATTTAATACAAATCATAGAAAAATTATTCCAATTAGGCGTCCAAGACACTGTCATCATTCATTCACCAGAAATGGGAATCATAAAAAGAAAGGGAAATAACATTAAAATTATTCCTTCTTTTGTCGTTGATAAATCACGTATTGTCTCTTCTGTTGGCGCTGGTGATGCTTTTTTGGCCGGTGCTCTCTATGGGTTATTAAACAACTTAACCGACGAAGAAATTGTAAAAATAGGACATGCTTCAGCAATGTTTAATTTATATGCCAAGGATTCAATCAGTGGCGCAACAAGTTTCGATAAGATCAAAGAAATTATGGATACAGGAAAGGAAAATATTTTATGATTACAAAAAAAACATACGAAGAGTTTAAAAAGCAGGCTCTTGAACTCTATGAAAAAGCCCATATTATCTTAACTGAAGAAGAAAAAGAAAAAATTGAGGTTAGTGATTTTGGACTCAATGACATGAAAAATGTCGGCTTACAGTTAGTCGTTTACGTAAACACTGAAAGAGTTTGCGCGAAAGAAATGGTGGTATTGCCTTGGCAAACATGTCCAGAACATATTCACATCGATGGTATTGATCAAAATGGTCATCATTATGATGGAAAAGAAGAAACATTTAGAGTGCGATATGGCACATGTTATTTATATGTCAGTGGCGAAGGAAAAAAAGAAAATATAAAAGGAAAAATTCCACCAACCGATGTTACAGTATTTCACGAAATTATATTACATGCTGGAGAACAATATACTCTCTGTCCGAATACATGGCATTGGTTTCAAGCAGGTAAAGAAGGAGCAGTTATCTCTGAATTCTCAACAAAAAGTAGAGATGAGTCGGATTTATTCCGTGATCAAAGAATCAAAAGAATTCCAGAAGTAGGTGAATAATTATGTTAGTAAATTTAAAAGAAATATTAAAAATAGCCGAAGATAGAAAAATTGCTATTGGCTCATTTAATGCAACTGGTCTTGATTCAATACAAGCCATTATTTCTGCAGCAGAGGAATTAAATGTCCCCGTTATTTTGGCACATGCCGAAGTACATAATGTTTTTAATGATATAAGTTTAGTTGCCCCAGTCATGCTTGCAGTAGCAAAAAACGCTAAAGTACCTGTATGTGTACATTTAGATCATGGTGTGAGCATGAAAATGATTGATCGCGCTTTAGAACTTGGCTTCACTTCCGTTATGATCGATGCTTCCGCGTTACCTTATGAAGAAAATGTTAAAATGACGAAAGAAGTTGTAAAAAAAGCCCATGCCTTAAATGTATCTGTGGAAGCTGAACTTGGAAGATTAGCCACAAATGAAGATGGTAGCGAAGTAGAAATGAATCCAGAAAACTTCTATACTAACCCTCAAGAAGCGGCAGAATTTGTAAAAGAAACAGGTGTTGACGCTTTAGCAGTATGCTTTGGAACCTCGCATGGCTTTTATAAAGCTGCACCAAAGCTAAATTTCAAAGTAATTGAAGAATGTAGGGCCTCTACCCATTTACCACTTGTTATGCATGGTGGAAGCGGTGTGAGCGATGAAGGATTTAGAAAAGCTATTGATGCTGGCATAAGAAAAATAAATTATTATTCTTATATGTCTAAAGCCGGATATTTGAAAGCCAAAGAAGTCATTGAATCAAATAGAACATTATATTTCCATGATGTTGTTTATGAAGCTATGAAAGCTATGAAAGAAAATGTTAAAGAGGCCATGAAAGTATTTGCTAAGATGAAATAATTACATGTTTTAATTTGTTTTTTATTCAACGGGAGGTCACAATGGATACATATATTGGAATTGATCTTGGAACAAGTGGTGTTAAACTTTTATTAGTGGATGAGCAAGGTAATATTCTTAAAGAAGTAAGCAAAACGTATCCTTGCATACAAATGAAAGAAAATTATTCGGAGCAAAATCCAGAGTTATGGTATAAAAGTACGATGGAAGCTTTAAAGGAATTAATACATCAACAAGATAAAGATTCAATTAGAGCTATATCTTTTGGCGGACAAATGCATGGACTTGTTATGTTAGATTATGCGGATAATATCTTACGTCCGGCCATTTTATGGAATGATTCTAGGGCAATTGATGAAACGAATTATTTAAATAATGAAATAGGGAAAAAAACAATATCATCCTATACTGGAAATATTGCTTTTGCCGGATTTACTGCTCCTAAAATTTTATGGGTATATCATAATGAAAAAGAGATATTTGATAGAATCAGTAAAATCATGCTTCCTAAAGATTATTTGATTTATAAATTTACAGGCATTTTTGCTACAGACACTTCTGATGCATCTGGCTTATTATTGCTAGATGTCAAAAATAGAAAATATTCAAAAGAAATGCTAGAAATATGCCATATTAGCGAAAATCAATTGCCAAAACTATATGAGTCTTTTGAGGTAGTTGGCTATTTAAAACAATCTATTTTAAATGAATTAGGTCTCAATCAAGAAATAAAGATTATTGCAGGGGCGGGCGATAATGCTGCTGCCGCAATCGGCACTGGCACAATAAAAAATGAAGATTGTAATATTTCTTTAGGCACGAGTGGAACTATCTTTTTACCTAGTGACCACTTTGTCGTCGATAAAATGAATGCTCTTCATAGTTTTTGTGATGCAAACGGAAAATATCATTTAATGGGATGTATTTTATCCGCTGCAAGCGCTAGAAGTTGGTGGCTTGAACAAATATTAAGCACAAAAGATTACGCTCATGACGAAAGTATATTAGAAGATTCTAATGTCGTTTTTCTCCCCTATTTAAATGGAGAAAGATCGCCACATAATGATGTGAACGCCCGTGGCGCTTTCATTAATTTATCTTCCATTACTACGAGAGGTCAAATGTCGAAGTCTATTTTAGAGGGTGTTGCTTTTGCCATTAAAGATTGCTTAGAAGTTGCTAAAGAAAATGGAATTATCCCCACCAAAACCACCATATGTGGGGGTGGTGCAAAATCAAATACTTGGAAACAAGTTATTGCAGACGTATTAGAAATTCCCGTATATACTTTAAAAACCAATCAAGGTCCATCCTATGGAGCAGCTATTTTAGCCATGGTAGGAGACGGAAAATATGCCTCAGTGGGAGATGCTGTTAGTCATATTATAAAAGTTTCTGGTGGCATTAAACCTAATCCAGATAAAAAAGATTACTATGATAGAAAGTATTGTGTATTTAAAAAGCTATATCATGCTTTGAAAAATCTATAAGGCTAAAAAAATTTTTATTCACTCTCTTCAGCACAAAAGAATGTTGAAAACTTAGATAAAACTAGTTTTTCAAGAATCTCTTCGTATACTCAAACTAGGAGTTAATCTCTTAGTTTTTTTATTTATTATTTTCTTCAACTAAAAATATTCTTTCACCATTTATCCTTAACTTTAGCACTTTGCCGTTTGATTCCATAATCTATTTTTTTATAAAACTTTTCTTTTTAACCTTCGTTATAGATTAGTTTCCTTCTTTCATTCCTTAAATTTTTCTTTTCTCTCCATAAAGAATTGAAAATAAGTTTTAACATTTTCTAATTCTTCCCATTTTTGGGTAATAACAGGAATTATATCTAAATTATAAATTACCGCTTTATCTAAACTTAAGATTAATGGAGAATGTGTGCATATAAAGAATTGGCAGTTAAAATACTTCACTGCATCTAGAATCATTTCCATTAGTTTTAATTGATAGATAGGTGATAAACAATTTTCTGGTTCATCAAGTAAATAAATACCACCTTCTTCAAAGTTTTTTTCATATAACAATAATGCCGTTTGACCATTAGAAAACATCATTTCTCTTTCTGGAGAATGGGCTTTTACATATTGCCTTTTACTTAATTTCAGTGCTTCAATAAAACGCACTAAATCATCATAATCTTTTAGACTTTTATAGCTATAACCTTTAGAAAGAATATCCGCTCTCGTTCTTTTTGCTTTTTCTTCTTCTAATAGTGTTTCTTTATTATGTAGAATTCTTTCGTTTATTCTTTTAAAAACATCTTCACTTCGTATGAGTTTGATTGTTTTAGGAAGCGTAAGAGTTCTATCATAGTCATCAACACTCATTTTGTATGTAATACTTTTTACAAAATCAGGAAAAGCATGAATTTCTACTCCATTATATTCAATAACTTCTTCATAATCCTCAGTATCTTTTTTTGCATTTAAAAGGTTCGCTAATAAATGAAGGACGGTTGATTTGCCACTTCCATTATTTCCATAAAATATCGTTATATCTTTACATATAATCCATTCTAAACCATTATAAAGAAAGAGATTCCAGGGATAAGGCGTATAATTATATATATTCATGTAATTATTAATTTCATCTACGGTTGGAAAATGAAAAGAATCAATATAAATCATATAGCACTCCTAACTTTAAAAGAAAAACCTAGCAAAAGTTTATATTTAACTAGATTTTTTATTTATTATAAGGTAGGAATACGTCCATAAAAACGTACACTAATTCAAGAGATTGATGGGATTTACATTATAAAAAGGAGGACGAATCCTCCTCTTAAATTAGTCTATAAAAATCACATTTGGATCAATCATCCTAATTCTTTTTAATGTCACATTTTTACAAATATCCGATTCATTATTAGATATTAAAATATATTTTCTATTCCCATTATCTTCTTTATTTAAATCAATCACTGCATGTCCCGTAGTACCAGAACCTGCAAAGAAGTCTAAAACTATAGATTCTTTATTTGTGGTTGCTCTTACTAGTTCTTTTAATAACTTTAAAGGTTTAGGTGTTTGAAAATATGTTCTATTTCCAAATATAGCAGCAATTTCATCTTTAGCTGATGAATTAGTGCCAAAGCATCTAAAGATATTCGGCATTTTTGAATCTCTTTCTTTTAATATATCGCCGTCTAAAAAAGGTTGTTTTAGATCATTTAATTTCGAATCTTTGGACTTAAAACAAACAATAATATACTCGTATTTAACCAATTTTTTATTCGGATTAACTATTCTATTCTTATCAAAATATGGATGGATTTTTTCCCATTTATGCACTTTAACTTTATAGAATAATTTTTTACATATTTTTGTTAAAGTATTAACTTCGCCTTCATCAATATTCATCACTAAGAATCCATCATTAGATAAGAGTTCATATGCTAATTTAATCCTTGTGAACATAAACATTTCATAAGAGCCATCAAACGCATCTTGATAACCGATATAATCAATATGAGAATTATATGGCGGATCAATTAATATTGATTGAATCCTACCTTTATAAGATTGAATCATTGATCTTAAAGTATATAAATTATCGGATTCAATAACATAATTTGATAATTCTACTCTTTTAATAATTTTAACTGGACTATTTAATGTAGCGTTATTATCTATAAAGCAATCTTTATACACTGATATTTCTTTTAGATGAGTACAATGAGCAAAGGCCCACTCACCAATATAAGTAACTAAGTCAGAACAATAGACATTAACTAGTGAATTACAATTTGTAAAACATGTTTTAGATATAATAGACACATTATGCAAATGAATATCTGTTAATTTACTGCAACCTGAAAAAGCACCTCGTTCAAGGGTTATTGTTTCATCAGGAAGATGGATTTCGCCCACCGCATATTTTGCTGGATAACATACTAATTTTGATTTATCTGCTGTAAATAAAGCATGATTATACACAATATATTTATCACTATTCGATTCAAATTCAATATTAGAGCAGCTAACAAATGGATTATATCCAATATCTATTAATGTTTTAGGAAATACAATTTTTCTAATACCTTTGCAATTCCAAAAAGAATTTCTACATATTCTTTTTACGTCTTTTAAAACCAAGCAATCCGTATTAACGGAATTCAAACATCCAATTACCGATGAATAATCTCTATCATAAATGACAGATTCTTCCACATGATAGTATGGTGATTTATTCTCTAATGTCAGTTGATTACATCCTGAAAATGGATTATTTTCTAATTTTATAACTGATTCAGGGATCACTACTACTTTTAAGTTATTACATAGATAAAAAGAATGTTTTCCTACTATCTTGCATCTTGAATCAATAACATATTTTTCATTTGTATTAGAAATCGGATAATAAATAAGTCTTGTAAAGTTTTGATTATATAAAGCACCATCGACTAGTTGAAAATATGAAGATGTATTTGTAATTTGAATTTTTGGGCATCCAGCAAAAGGATTATTTCCCATAAATTTACAATGATTTGGGATATTTACTTTTTCTAAATTAGTGCAATTATAAAACGTATCACCACTTATACTAAGCAAAGAATTAGGAAGTTTTACTTCTTTTATTTTTTGGTTGTCCCAAAATAAACATGGCGATAATTCTCTAACTCCCTCAGGAATATTAACAATTTCACTACTACCGAGATATTTGATTGCAATACCTGCATTGATAATAAAATCCTTTGAATCAATGGATTTAGCATTATCTAAAATATATTGATCTTGTTTTGTCTCATTTTCAAATATGCCTAGATTATATGTTTTACCTTCAAATGTCTTAATTAATGTTCTTCGTTCAATAACTCCACTAATTAATCTCGATGAGTAAGTGATTGACTTAAATGCATCGACTTTAAACTCAACATCATCCTTTTCTTCATGGTTCCATTCGTAACATTTAATATATAAATCTCGGCAATAAATATCATATTCATTATCTAAATCTAAGATGATTTCTGATATTGAATAACCCATAGATAATAATTTATCTATACATTCAAGAATAACAAATGATTTGTGTGTATCCAATTTAAAACTATCGCCATTAACAATAGATAATTTATTTTCAAAATCGACAAGTCCTAACTCAGAATTAATTTTAACCACTAAATTGTTATAACGTTTGAAGAACGTATTCTTTTCTAGTTCTTCAAAGCCTAAAGCCCAATAAAGAGCTTCATATTTCATGTCTTTTGCAAGTCTTAAATTATCTACATTCATTTTGTTTAATCTCCTCGATTCTTTTTAAAATCAAATCCACCGTTTCTTTTGGAGTTTTATTTGATGTATCTATAACCATATATTCAAGTCTTTTTGTTTCACAAAAATATATCATTTTCTCATACGCCTTTTCACTCTTAGAAACTTTTTCTATATCTGGATCATGAATATCTCTTTTCTTTAAACGAGAAAGAATTGATTCTGGTGTGGCATATAAAATAACAGTCAATTTCGGCTTACCAATTTTCTTTAAGATTAGATTATAAATATCATCATTACCCTCAGTACCACTCCAACAATAATTAGAAACAATATGTCTATCGGTTACTATATTTTGATCTTTAAATCTTTCATAAAGATAAATATTATTTAATCCATAATACCAAGCCGTGAAATCTCTATTAGCATTAGCGTTTACTCTTTTCGCCACTTTTTGATATTGTTTAATTTCATCGTCATTATCATCAAGTAAATAATGTAGCGGTTTTTCAACGAATAAATATCCTAATCTTTCCGCTAATAATTTACATACCGTTGATTTACCTACGCCATCCATACCCTCAATTGATATATGATTCATCTTTATTCAACTCCTTTAAATTAATTTTTTAAACTACTCAAATATAGTCAAATCTCTAAAATGCTTATTTTAATTGTAATTAATATATCCTTCTAATTTTTCTTTCTATTTTTTTCTTCAGCCTTTTTACCTCTAGTAAATCCATCTAAAATTTCAAGATATCCTGACACTCTTCTAATTCTAGTTATATTGTGAGATTTACATTTAGGGCAATCATCAAACACGCCTGTCATACCACAATCATTACAGACATCCTTAGGAAAATTAAATCCAAGATAATGTACACCTGCTTGAATAGCAATGTGAATATATTCCTCTAATGATTCTTCATTTCCAAGTGGCGCCTCACCAAGTTCAATGTACGTAATACATCCACCATTACATATTTCATGGAACAATCCTTCAAGTTGAATCTTTTTATACCCAGGTAGTTTAGAATCCACATCAATATGAAATGAATTCGTATAATAACCTTTTGAAAATATATCAACACTTGGCCTAAACAAATCTTTATCAAAGTCAACGAATCTCCCACTAATTAATTCACCACTTGTAGCCAGTAGCGAAAAATTAAGCTTGTATTCATTTTTTAAGAAGTCACAATAATCTCTCATATGCTTAACAAAGCCTAAAGTCATAATGTAATTGTCCATATCCGCGTAATATTTACTTCCAGTTATAACTTCTATTGCTTCACTTAAGCCAATAAATCCAATGGATAAAGTGCCATGTTTAAATACTTCTTCTAAATTTCCTTTAAAGTCTCTACACCAAAGATGATAATTACTATTCGTTGGAAAATCATCAGCGGTTTTTTGGCATACTTTATAATATCTGTCTAATAAAATATCTTTTACGATTTTAGCTATTTCATCCCATTTATTTTGTAATAAATCAAATTTAGCTTCTTTATCCCAATCCTTATAATCTCTATCAATTTCAAGAGCAAGTCTAGGTAAGTTAATTGAAATATTCGTAATATTTCCTCTCCCCAATGCGCCATTTTCACCATATAAATCATCCACTACTCTAGTTCTACAACCCATGATAGATAATTTATTTGGATCGGTATCTTTATCGCCTTTACAATCACAAAGTAAATAGGTAGGAATCATTTTTTTCGCTGTGCAAGAAAGCGCAAGTTTGAATAAATCGTAATTAGGATCATTGGGGTAATGATTGATTCCATTTACAACTTTAAATACAATATTAGGTTTAAAAACCATATCACCCAATTTTAAAAATCTATCAATAACTTCAAAGGCAATAAATCTAGCCACTTCATCTTTAGCCAAGCCAATATTAAGTGTTACATAATAGGATGTTTGCCCCATTCTTGAATGATTGCCATTGCACCACAAAATTAATTCGGCAATGGAATCACTGATTAGTTCTTTATATTTTAAATAATCAATATGTAATTTTGAAAGGATTTCCGCTATCTCATTATCAAAATTTGCAAAAGCCATACCACCTGATTGCTCATTGCCCAAATTTGTAAATAAGTTTTTTATAAATTCAAAAAGGTGAATGATTTTTCCTTGTTCACTGAATCCTTCAAATTCACGATAAGGAAAGTTATTAATAATATCAAATGTAAGACAATTATAAGTTAAACCATATGCATCTAAATCATGAATGTGAATCGCTCCGCTTTTATGAAGGTCTGACCATTCTTTTGGGAGAGAATCTAATATTATGTTTTTATATGCTTTTTCACCAACATCATATACATAGCCTACATAACTCGTGCGATTGGCAGCATTATCATTATTTATTTGTTTCATTTTTATTTTATCTCCTCAAAAACTTGATTTTTTGAACCTACAAAAGGATCTATCGTCGTCTTTAATTCTTGAATAAAACTACCTGTTTTGAGATATTTGATTTTTTTCATTAAAATACTAGGAACATCTTCTTTTTGATGTCCAGTATATAAAACAATATCAAATCCTAAATCATTTAATTGACTGACTAATTCAATTAATGCTTCTTTTTGCATCAAGGGTTCCCCACCCGATATTGTGATTTTCTTATTAAACACTTTTTTATTTAATCCATCGACTAAATCATTGACTTCTATTTCTTTACCTTTATTGACGTCCCAAGTTGATTGATTTTGGCATCCTTTACAATGAAGGTCACAACCTTGCATAAAGAGTACAGTTCTAATGCCTGGCCCATCCACTACGGAATTGTTATATCGAATGGAATTAATACGCATAAGCATAATCTAAATCCTCCCAAGAAAACTTTTCTAGAATTTTAATTTTCTTAATTTTATAAGCAACTCTATCTAATCTAGCCTGTTTGTCATGTTTAACTTTTTGATTGTGGGAATCTTCTTCTAATCTTTCTTCAAGATTTTCAATTAATTTTTGTTCTCGTCTTGAATGACATTTTAAATAAAGATCATTTTGATTCATTTCAACTACTTCTAGATATCTTTCATGATCAATCTTACTCACACTTAATATCGCATCCTTATGGTTGTGTTTTACTCTTGGAAATCTTCTGACCATTTTAGCGGCTTCTCTACCATCTTCTGCAATGACTGCAAATTTTATAGGTACATAATAT
>ULNH01033987.1_pt1 | contig 80380 bp, 64 predicted proteins | sample 1951871 | NCBI WGS metagenome assembly ULNH01 (sample SAMEA4835572, study PRJEB28245) | human gut metagenome | biome: gut microbiome; material: fecal sample | place: Denmark | collected 2008 | reverse complement strand
AAAGATGCTTATATGGTAATCGATCCTAAAAACATTGATGCAACGGTAGAACGAATTTATAATACGATAACTAATGAATATGTATTATTAATGGATGATATATGTACACCTAATCAAGCATTGAGCTTGATGGATGATAATACACTTTTAATGGTTGTTGATTGCCAAACGGATGTTTTAGTTTCTGATAGTAGATTAGTTAAGAAAGCTAAAAAGATAGGAATTATCGACCACCATCGTAAATCACAAGGTGCTATTAATAATGCTCTTTTCTCCTACACTTCAACTTCAGCCTCATCTAGTGTTGAATTAGTTGTTGAGCTTATGGAATTCTTAGAAAAAGAAATAACATTCGATAGTTTAGAATCAACGTGGATGCTTTTAGGAATCATTGTAGATACGAACAATTTCATTTATCGTGCTTCTGCTAAAACATTCGCTGTAGCTTCCATTTTGGCAAAAAATGGTGCTGATATGGCAGGTGTTAAAAAATACTTAAAAGAAGATTACAATGAAAAAGTAATGCGCAATGAATTTATAGATAATGTTGAAATATACAAAGAAAGAGTTGGTATTGCTGTTGGCAAAACTGATTTAATCTATGAAAGAGCGACTCTTGCTAAAATATCTGATGAAATTATTTCAATCGATGGTGTTGATGTTGGTATTACAGTCGGATTTATAAAAGATAAAGTAATAGGAATAAGTGCTAGAAGTTTAGGAATAATTAATGCGCAAATTTTAATGGAAAAAATGGGTGGTGGTGGACACCTTAATAACGCAGCTGCCCAAATTCAAGATACTGATTTACAATCTGTTGTTAATCAGTTAAAAATATATGTAGATGAATACTTAAACAAGGAGGAATATATGAAAGTTATTTTAATTAAGGAAGTAAAAGGACGTGGTAAAAAAGGAGACGTTATTGAACTTCAACCTGGTTTTGCTAATCACTTAATAAGAACTGAACAAGCTATTATAGGCTCTCCTGAAAATTTAAAGAAAGTTGAAGCTGAAAAACGTGAAGCTGAAATTCAGGCTGAAGCACATCTTCAACAAATGAAAGAATTAAAGAAACTTATTGAATCGAAACCAATCAAGATAGCTGCTAAAATAGGAGCTGAAGGTAAGATGTTTGGTAGTATTAGTATGAAACAAGTTGTTGATGAATTCGAAAAACAAACAGGCGTTGCTTTAGATAAGAGAAAAATTAACTTTGTTGATAATATAACTACTCTTGGTACATATGAAATTCCAATCCAACTTCATAAAGAAGTAGTGGCAACCATTACAGTATATGTTGTTGAGAAGGAGTAACTATGGCAGAACGAAGTGTTCCATTCAATAATGATGCTGAAAACTACGTTCTTGGCAGTATTCTAATTGATAATAATATTATGAATGCCGTTGTTGGTAGATTAGATGTAAATGATTTTTATGATCAACAGAATAAAATAATTTACCAAGCGATGTTGAGCCTTTTCAAAAACGATAATCATATTGAACCTTTGACAATAGAAGAAGAAATGCGTCGTTTAAAACTTGATTTGCCGGGTGATGTAAAAACAATTTTACTAGATTTAATAGATCAAGTACCAGCTACATCATCAGCTAACCTTTATATTGATGTTATTAAACAAAAAGCAGTTGAAAGAGAATTGCTTAATAACATGAAGGAATTATCGGAAGACATTTTAACGAGCCATTTGGAATATAATTCATTATTGGATAAAGCTGAAGATAAGATTATCAATATTGTAAAAAAACGTCGTACTGGTGAACTTTTAACAATTGAAAAAGCTGCCAAAAATGTATATGATGAAATTGAAAGATATTCTAATAATAAATCAGATATAAGAGGTATTCCAACAGGTTTTCCTAGACTTGATAGAGCGACTCTAGGATTTCAAAAGGGTGATTTGATTATTCTTGCGGCGCGTCCTTCAGTTGGTAAATCCGCTTATGCTTTAAATCTCGCTCTTAATACTAGTAAAAGAGGAACTCATGTTGCTTTCTTTTCTTTGGAGATGAGTGTTGAACAATTGATGATGCGTCTTTTCAGTTATGAGTCAAACATACCGATGTCAAAAATTCGCCGTGGTGATTTAAGCCCTAAAGAACTAATATTACTAGGACGAGCACGTCAAGATTTGATGAAACATCATATATATTTTGATGAATCAAATTCATCAGACATATATGAAATACGTTCAAAATGTCGTCAATTAAAACAAATGGATAAACTTGATTTTGTTATAATTGACTACTTACAATTAATTAGCGTAACAGGTAAAGGATCTCGTCAAGAAGAGGTAGCAGCTATCTCAAGAGCCTTGAAGATTCTTGCGAAAGAATTAGAAGTACCAATTATCGCTTTGTCACAATTATCACGTATGGTCGAAGTACGTGAGGATAAACGACCTGTTCTATCCGACTTACGTGAATCAGGAAGTATTGAACAAGATGCCGATATCGTAATGTTCCTTTATCGTCCGGAAGGTAAAAAAGAAAAAGATGGTGAAGAAGTTTTTGAAACCAAGGCGGTTGTTGTTGATGCCTCAACAGAAAAAGAAGATAATTGGCAAAAGAAGATAGAATTAATTATCGCGAAAAACCGTCAAGGTTCATTACGGGATATTGAATATACCTTCTACCCAGAGGAATGCCGCTTTAATGAAGCTAAGTACACAATTCAAGAACAACGTGTATCAAAGCAAAATCAAGAAGCAGAAAGCAAATAGGAAGATAATATGTTAAAAAGACTAGAAGTTATTAATGATCGCTATAATCAAATATCTGAAATGCTAACAGATATGACCATTATCAGTGATGTAAAAAAAATGATGGAACTTTCTAAAGAACAGCATTCTATCGAAAAAACAGTTCAAAAATATCATGAGTTATTAAAACTTGAGAAAGACATTGAAGATTTAAAAAGTTTATTAAAAGATTCAGATGCTGATATTCGTGAGATGGCTGAAGTAGAGCTTGAAGAAAGTAATCAAAAACATGAAAAATTGATAGAAGAATTAAAAATTCTTTTAATACCTAAAGATCCTAATGATGAAAAAAATGTTATTTTAGAAATTAGAGGAGCTGCTGGTGGCGATGAAGGTAACATTTTTGCGGGTGACCTTTACAGAATGTATTCCAGATATGCTGAGTCAAAAGGTTGGAAAGTTGAACTTATGGACGTTGAGCCATGCGAAGCAGGAGGATTCAGCAAAATTAGTTGCATGATATCAGGAGATTCTGTTTATTCGCAACTTAAATTTGAATCAGGTTCACACCGTGTTCAAAGAGTACCGACGACAGAATCAGCAGGACGTATTCATACATCAACAGCGACAGTTTTGGTAATGCCTGAAGCAGATGCATTAGAAGTCAACTTAAATATGGAAGATGTTAGAATCGATACCTTCTGTGCTTCAGGGCCAGGAGGACAATGCGTTAATACAACAAAATCAGCAATAAGAGTAACACACATCCCAACTGGTATAGTTGTATCTTGCCAAGATGGAAAAAGTCAACATGAAAATAAAGCCAACGCTTTAAAAGTTTTACAAGCGCGTTTGTATGATCACATGCTTCAAGAAAAGGAAGAAAAAGAAGGAGCAGAACGTTTCTCTAAAATAGGTAGAGGAGACCGCTCTGAAAAAATTAGAACATACAACTATCCTCAAAATCGTGTAACAGATCATCGTATAGGTTTTACAATTCAGCAGTTAGATCGAGTTATGGAAGGAAAACTTGATCCAATTATTGAGGCCCTTCTTTTAGAAGAACAACGTAAAGCATTGGCTGTACCAGAACAAGAAGATTAAAAATAAAACTAGGGATTCATAAATCTCTAGTTTTTTTCATATTTTTTTACCAGGTGATAATGATGAATCCACAAGCAATTATTAATTTAGATAATCTAACACATAATGTGAATGAAATTAAAAAAACAACAGGTAAAAAAATCATGGCGGTTGTGAAGAGTGATGCTTATGGCTTAGGAATTAAAAAAATTGTGCCATGGCTCTCGATGCAGGGAGTAGATTATTTTGTATTAAATGATGATATGGAACTAATAGGAAATAGAGAAACATTCAAAAATAAAAAAGTATTACTTTTAGAGAGTGTAACAGGTTATAATTACGATAGAATATTTAACATATCTAAAGAAGTAAGAATTACTATCAATAATAATAATGATATATATACTTTAATTAATTATCTTGAAAAAACAAAACTAATAAACATTGTATATGTCCACATCGCAATAGATACGAAAATGAAAAGGCTTGGCTTTGAAAAAATTGAAGATGTTAAACACGCTATAGAATTAATCAAAAGTATTCCTAACATTATTCTTGAAGGTATATATACACACTTTGCAAGCGAAGAAGGGAATGCTTTTTTAGAACAACAAAAGCGGTTTTTGCCTTACCTTTGCCTTTTCCCTTTCACGATAGTGCATACGGCATCATCAAGATTTTTAACACGACCAATTATAGGTAATTATGTGAGAGTTGGAATGGCTCTATATCAAAATGTTAATAATATACCGATAAATTTAAAAAATGTTTTAAATGTGTATGCGAAACCTATTAATAAAATGTGTTTAGAAAAAAATGATACGATTGGGTATGATGATGCTTATTATGCTTTAAAGAAAGAAAAAGCATACATATTATCAATGGGATATTTTGAAGGCGTATTACCACCTTTTATAAAAATGAAAAATAAAGAGTATAAAAGATGTGGAAAGGTATGTATGAACCATAGTTTTTATATTATTGATGAGAATGAAATTAGCAATACCACTTTCTTGAAAATTTTTCCATTTCATGATAAAATAAATGAAGGAAAGCTGTATAAAACATTTGTAAGCTACCAAAATATAAAGAAAGTGTATATATCTACCTATGACAAATACTTACCGAAAGCTTTTAAATCACAATATGCATTTAGCACGAAAATTAAAAAAAGAAGAAGAAGCGATAAAATTATTAGTATTAGAGCTATCAAATCTTAGCGGTGCGGAATTTTTAAGTGAAATAGATAAAGTTCAATCTAAAGAACATATAGAGTTTCTTCAAAGCAAAATTGACGAATATTTATATAAAAATCATCCTGTTCAACACATAGTTGGTTATAGTTATTTTTATGGTTATAAAATGAAAGTTAACAAAGATGTATTAATTCCAAGATTTGAAACTGAAGAATTAGTAGGATATATTTTAAGTTACTATGATGAAATGTTTGAAACAAAAAAAATAAAAGTTGTTGATATTGGTACAGGATCTGGCAATATCGCCATCGCTCTTGCTAAAGAAGAACCAAATATGGAAGTATCGGCTAGTGATATATCGCCTGAAGCTATTGAAGTTGCCAAAGAAAATGCTAAAAACAATGATGCAAAAGTAAATTTTGTGGTTGGTGATATGCTTGAACCATTTATTAAAAGTGGTGAAAAGTTTGATATATTAGTATCAAATCCTCCTTATATTCCTGATACAGAATTTGTGGAAGATATTGTAAAAGACAATGAACCACATCTAGCATTATTTGGTGGATCAGATGGAATGAAGTTTTACGACATGATTTTAAAAGATGCTGATAAGATTCTAAATTATCCAGCATTAATTGCTTTTGAACATAGTTATAATAAAAAAGAACAAATGATAAATCTTGCGAAAAAATACTTTAGTGATAGCCAAGTAGAAGTTATAAAAGATATGCAAGGAAAAGATCGGATGACTTTTATTAAAATTTACAAATAATGAAAGGGGACTTTTATGAAAGTAATTAATTTTTTTCTAATAGCTTTATTTACTCTTTTTAGTTTAAAAACTCTTACCATTGAAGAGGATAATTTTAAAAAAGCAGTTAATGAGGGATATCAAAAATATACATATTACTTAGATGAAAAGGATACATTAGGAGATTTATTAATTGTTCTTGGAAAAGTAAATAATAAAAATACACTATCAGTTTTTTATTATCAAAATGATGATAATACTATTAGAATTAACATTGAGTCATCAAATAATAAAATCAGTGTTAAAGCAACATCAACTACAAGAACAGCATATATATATAATGTAAGTCTTGAAAAGATTAGTGAAGAAGGAATTAATATTGCTTTTGCGTATGAAAACTCTGAATCAGAATTTAAAAAAATAGCCTTATCAAAAGCTACGATTGAAGAGACTATTACAAAAGCCGAATTAAATGGTCAAGGTACTAATAAATTTCCCAAAAGCACCACTATTACTAATAATTATTTTAAATACTTAATATTGTTGTTAATATCATTATCAATGATGATAGCATTAGGTGTTGTAGCAGGTATAGTTTTAGCAAAAGTCTTTAGAAAAAACATTTCACCGCGAACAGTTAGCCCTCAAACATACATTAATATAAATGATTATAAAACGATAGATGATGAAAATAATGTTGATGCTGAAGATGAAAAACAAAAAGCCGTTTCGAGTGATTTAAATAATCAAGCTACTTTTAGTGATACATCGTATGAAACAGAAGAAGATATATATAAGGCATATAAAGCAGGTTTAATTGATGAAAGAGAATTAGCAGCACGACTTAGAGGTGTATATCACGATGAAGAAGATAAGCATTAATGATATTCATGAGATAGACTTAACTGGAAAAGTCATTTGTTTTCCAACGGATACTGTTTATGGTGTAGGCGCGATGATAGCCGATAAAGAAGCCATTGAAAAAATATATAATTTGAAGAACAGAGATAAAAATAAACCACTTGCAGTTCTTTCGCCAAGTATTGAAGCAATGCTTCCTTTAGTAAAAATAGAAAATGAAAAAACAAGAAAATTGATGACCAAATGGCCTGGCGCACTCACGATTATATTCGAAAAAAGTGAGGAAGCAAGGGATTATTTGTCAAAGGATTTAAAAACAATTGGTATAAGAATCCCTGATTCCGAAATTGCTTTAGCAGTTCTGAATAATTTTGGTGTACTTGCGACTACAAGTGTTAATATAAGTGGTAGCGCTGCTTTAAATGATAAAGCAGAAATCGAACGAATATTTAATGATAAAATAGATTATATGATAGTAGAAGAAGAGAAAAAATCTGGCATTTCATCGACAGTAGTAATGATAAAAAATGAAGATATTACAGTGTTAAGACAAGGAAGCATTGATGTTTCAGATATTTAATGTATAATTTTTCCGTATATACCAATAATAGTATTGGTGATAAAATATGGAAAAAAATAATAGAGGAATAGGTTTTATAATTATAATTTTGATTTTGGGAATAATTGGTATTTTTGTTATAGTAAACAATAATAAAAAAGAAGAGGTGCCGAGTGCAGCTTCTAGAATAAGAATTATTGCCTCAAGTGATTCAAAACTTGATCAATCAGAAAAACAAAAGGTAAAAACAAAAATTATAGATTATTTAAATAAAACATCTGATGCATATTCTCTTGATGAAATGAAAAATGTAATAAGTACTATTACAACAAATTTCAAAATAGAGGAGAAAAAAGAATCTTTCCCAGCGAAATCAGTAAACAATAGTATTATTCCATCAGGTTTATATCCAACGGTTGTTATAACCCTAGGTAATGGAAAAGGACACAATTGGTGGAGCGTATTATATCCTGAATATTTTGGATTAACTTATGGTGATTTTGATGAAATAGAATATCGAAGTTATATATATGATAAACTTAAACCTAATTAAGCAATTAATGTGTTTAATTAGGTTTTTTATTAATCACCTTTTGCAGGATCTTTGAATAACATAAAATAGGTGATCTAATTGATTTTAATGTATGATGAAAAATACTATGACGATATTGTTAATTTTTTAGAACGTGTTCCATCACTTGATGAAGTAGATAAAGATATTTTAGAAAATTCAATTATTAGTCTTGATAATGATAATAAAATACAAGGGGTTATTTCGTATGAACCATTTGGGTATGATGCCTTAATTAGGTACTTTATATATCACAAAAAAACTCCGCCTGAAGATATCAAAGGTTTGGTAGAAACACTAATAGAAGCACTCACAAAAGAAGAATACCAAAGAATTATATCAGTGGTACAAAGACGTGATATGAAAGATTTTTTTAAGAGTGTAGGTTTTATTGAAAATGATGCTAAAAATTTCTTTTTAGATGAAGAAAAGTTAATATTTGATGATGTCACTAAGATAATGGTTAAGAAAAATTAAAAAAAATATAAAGCGATGCTAGAGTATGATATGTTGTCTCTAACATCGCTTCTATAATTTAATCTATAGCGGCATTGACTTATATTTATAATTTCATTCCAACATCCCAAGCACGCCAAATAACGGTGCGGAGATTGCCAACTTCATATGAATCGCCAACATAATGGAGATGTTTATTTTTCTCGAAAGGTTTATTTGGAATGTATCCAACAGATGAAATAACAGCATTTGTTTCAATCTTTTTTGTTTCATTATTTTCTAGTACTGTAACAAAGGTATCATTTATCGATAATACTTGGGTATTTAAATGAACCTCAACGTTATTTAATTTGAAAAAATCACGTAAGTATGATGAGTTTGCGAGGCATATTCCACGTGTTGCCATAAGATCTCCTTTTGTTTCCACAATTATTGGCGTTACCCCTTTATTGTAAAGTTCAAGAGCTATCTCACAGCCTGTTAAACCGCCACCGATAATTAAAACTTTTCCTTCTAAATTAGGCTTTTTATCTAAAAAGAATGATGCTTCTATTGCTTTTTCAAAACCTAAAATATTTAGTTTTCTAGGGTTACTTCCTGTTGCGGCGATATATTCATCAGCCTCAATATCTGTTAAAGAAGTAATTTCTTTATTAAAAACAATTTTAATATTGAGATTTGCAATTTGTCTTTTGTACCATTCTAGCAATTCTTTGTCTTTTTCTTTAAAACTCATCGCAGCAGCGGCGTTGTAAATGCCCCCAACTTTGTCACTTTTTTCATATATTGTGACATTATGTCCTCTTTTTGTTAAAACGATGGCGGCCTCCATTCCACCGATTCCTGCTCCAATAATAGCTATATTTTTCTTATGCTTAGTAGGAATAATTTTATATTTTTTTGATTGCATTGTTTTGGGATTTAGTGCACATCTTGACATACCAGCATTATCTTTTAAAGATTGATCATTGCCTACACCATTATAATGCGCCATATTAAAACAGCCATTATGGCAACATATGCAAGGCTTAATGGAATTCATATCATCGTTTAAAAGTTTTGTTACCCATTCAGGATCTACTAAAAAAGGTCTAGCGATACCTACGGCATCAATCTCATTATTTTTAATTGCTAAACTTGCTTTATCAATATTCATTCTTCCAGCACAAACAATAGGTATACTTACATGCTTTTTTAATTCTATTGCATCAATAAGGTTACAATTTTCAGGCATGTATGGTCCAGGATGAGACCAATACCAAGCATCGTATGTGCCATTGTCACAATTTAACATATCATAACCGGCATCTTGTAAATACTTAGCGGCTTTAATACTTTCTTCCATAGTACGCCCAACTTCTGTATAATTTTCATTCGGTAAGGCTCCTTCACCAAATCCTTTAGTTTTTGAAATAACAGAATAGCGAAGCGATACTGGAAAATCTTTTCCACAAGCTTTTTTAATTGCTTTAACGATTTCCACAGGGAAGCGATATCTTCCTTCAAATGAACCACCATATTCATCTGTACGTTTATTTGTATAAGGAAGTGTAAACTGATCTAATAAGTAACCTTCATGAACAGCATGTACTTCAACACCATCTACACCGGCATCCATACATAACTTGGCGGTTTTAGCGAAGGCGGCAATCATTTCATTTATTTCTTTTTTTGTTAGAGGGCGCGAATAACAAGAGTCATCCCAACGATTAGGAGTTCTGCTCGCACTGGCAGTTAAGTAATCAACGTTGATGATTGATTTAAGAATGGTTCCCAGAAATTTATTATGATTTGCTTTAATCATTAAATCATTAATTGCGAGTGATCTACCGAATCCTGCCGTTAATTGAATGAATAACTTTGATCCTGTTTTGTGAAATTCTTCCATAAAACTCTTTAATTTTTTAAATTTTTGTTTTCCTTGGAATAACCATTTACCAAAAAGAATATCTTTTATTGGGGCTATTCCTGGTAAAATTAACCCGACGTTATTTTTGGCCCTTTCCAATAAAAACTTTGCGGCTTCATCATCAAAATGATTTGGTTCCATCCATCCAAATATGGATGTTCCTCCCATTGATGTCATGACAATGCGGTTTTTTATTTCGACATTTCCAATTTTCCATGGAGTAAATAGAATCTCATAATTATCTTTCATAAAAACCTCCTTTATATTACTTATAATTATATTAGAAAAAAAGTTAATAGTCAAGTAAACAAATACTTAATTTAAGTTTACAATCAAAAGCGTTTTCTATTTCTACATAATTTGACAAAAGGAGTAAAGAGGAGTATAATAACTAAGTAAAAAAATGATAGAAATTGTGAAAGGTTTACAATCATGAAAATAAAAAATGTTGCGATAATAGCTCACGTTGACCACGGAAAAACAACGCTTGTAGATACATTGTTACAAGCATCGTCAGTATTCAGAGATAATCAAACCATTCAAGAGAGAGCTATGGACTCTAATGATCTAGAACGCGAGCGTGGGATTACAATTTTAGCTAAAACTACGTCTATTAATTATAAAGATTATAAAATCAATATTCTTGATACTCCTGGACACGCTGATTTTAGTGGTGAAGTTGAAAGAATAATGGGAATGGTTGACGGAGTATTATTACTAGTAGATGCCTATGAAGGAACAATGCCTCAAACAAGATTTGTTTTAAAAAAGGCTTTGGAATATCATCATAAAGTTATTGTTGTAATAAACAAAGTTGATAGAGAAGCTGCTCATCCATTGCAAGCAGTTGACGAAGTATTAGATTTATTTATTGAGCTGGGGGCTGATGAAGATCAATTAGATTTTCCTGTAGTTTATGCTTCAGCTTTCAAGAATACTTGTAGTCTATCACCAGAACCAGAAACTCAAAAACCAGGTATGGCACCTCTTTTAGATATGATTATTAAAGAAATACCAGATCCTGATGTTGATGAAAATGGATCTTTATTGTTCCAACCAGCATTACTCGATTACAATGAATATGTTGGTCGTATAGGTATTGGACGTATTCTAAGCGGTAAAATAAATGTCAATGATATGGTTAGTTGTATCAGAATAGATGGTACTATTAAGAATTTCAGAATTCAAAAACTATTTGGCTATCAAGGACTTAAAAGGGTAGAAATAGAAAATGCCACCGCTGGTGACATTGTAGCAATAGCCGGTCTTACGGATATTTATGTTGGTGAAACAATTTGTGAAGTAGGGCACACCGAGGCATTACCAGTTATCAAAGTATCAGAACCAACCGTACAAATGACTTTTGGAACAAATACTAGTCCTTTTAGTGGTAAAGAAGGACAATTTGTGACCGCACGCAAAATTGATGATCGACTTTATCGTGAAACACAAAGAGATGTTAGCTTAAAAGTAGAAAGAATCGAATCCAAAGAGGAATGGATTGTATCTGGACGTGGTGAGTTACACCTTTCAATCTTAATTGAAAATATGCGTCGTGAAGGATATGAATTCCAAGTTTCTAGACCTCACGTCATTGAAAAAACAATCGATGGTGTTTTGATGGAACCATATGAATATGTTCAAATTGATTGTCCAACAGAATACATTGGCTCAGTCATTGAAATGATCGGAACAAGAAAAGGGGAATTGATTTCAATGAATTCCCATGAAAATCAAACAAGATTAATCTATGAAATGCCATCCCGTGCTTTAATTGGTTTTATGACAGACTTTATGACCACGACGCATGGTTATGGTATTATCAATCATACTTATCTTGATTATCGTCCAAAAGAAAATGTTGGATTTATTGGAAGAAAACTAGGAGTGCTAGTTTCCATTAATGAAGGTCCGATTACCGCTTATGCTGTGGGGCAAATGGAAGAAAGAGGAGAACTATTCTTAGAACCAGGTACAATGGTTTATGAAGGAATGATTGTTGGAGTTTGTAACAGAGAGGAAGATTTGGCAGTCAATATAACGAGAGAAAAACAAATGACTAACCAAAGAAGCGCGACGAAGGACACAACTGTTGTGTTAAAAAGACCTCGCGTTATGAACTTAGAAAATGATTTAGAGTTTATTAATGATGATGAACTAGTAGAAGTTACCCCAAAGACAATTAGACTTCGAAAAGCAATCCTAAATACCAATGATAGAAAAAGATATGATAGCTATCATACAAAAAAATAGGTTGCTATTTTCATAGATTTATGATATAATATAAATACCTAACACTATTATGAAAGGAGCTTACAATGAAAGATTTAGTTAAATGGTTTGATAACTTACCACTTTTAGTTAAAGTACTTTTTTGCCTACCTTGTTTAGACATTCTTTGGGTGGTGTATCGCTTATGTAAAAGCATCGATAAAAAAGACACTTTACAAATTGTTCTTGCAGTAGTGCTAATTGTTATCGGTTTACCTTGGTTATGGCTAGTTGATTTAATCTTTGTTTTATTCAAAGGTTCAGTTTGGTGGTTTTAATTGAAAAAATGAATTTAAGCTTTACCTTAAATTCCCATGGGCTAGTAATGGTTTCGACAGGCAGGGTGAAGTGCGGTAAGCATACCGTGGTTGTGCACGTTAAAACACCGAGGTTTATTAAATATAAACGCAAACACAAATTATGCTTTCGCTTGCTAGCATAAGCAAGCCACTTTAAATAAGTGTAACCTCTTATTATTTTTTGCTTGCGGAAATAATAAGGGTCAGACAGCAGGCTTTGATGAATACTCTTGCTTCGGAGTACGATTCGAGAAATAGAGCTAGTGATTAAAAGGTATTGTTTGTTTTCCTTTTAATCATAAAAACTAAATGAATAAACTAAGTATGTAGAAAACTAATGGAATCTTGTTTGGACAGGAGTTCGACTCTCCTCTAGTCCACCATCTTAATTATAACGGACTAGATAGAATCAATTATGGTCTAAAACGAAAATGAAAAGCGATAATAGACAAATTGCTATGATGTCTCTAAAGTAGACAGTTAATAAAAATAAAAATTTATGCCGATAATGCTTGGTTTCGATATTCCATCGGAGTCAAGCATTTTAATTTGGCTTGAGATCTCTTGTTATTATAAAATTCAATGAAGAAAAAGGTGGCTAATGCCACCATAAAATTTTCTATAGCTTTTTTTAGAAACTATAGCTGTTTTTAAAGAACCTTATAACGCCCTATAAGTTTATAGAACGTTTTTTTAAAACATTATAACTAAATAAAGTTACAGAAGTATGATATCGAAAAATAATAGTTAACTTTTGCATAAATAAGTGTTCTTTTTTGTTCTCTAAAGATTTCTGAGATTTTTTGAAAAGTAAAAAAATAGAAAACAAGTGTAAAAAGGAAAGAGTTTATTGAAATAAATAAGAATAAAGTTTTTAATCCTATTAAAAAAGTGAAGAATATAAAAATATTTAAAAGATAAGTATCATTGATAATTTAACTATATATATTAGAACTAATTTTTTACTAAAACTTAAAATCAAAAGTTTTATTTGTAACACTTGTTAAATGATACTTTCTTCATGATTAATACCTCCAAGAGTGTTATATCATATTCATTGTTGTTACTTAGACATTTTTAAGAAATAAACATTATGACAATATCACAAAAATAATCACAAACTCAGTTATTTATAAAACAAAAATGTTTCAAAACGCTGTTATGGTGTGATATAATGCTTTAGAGGTATAGTAATGAAAAAGTTAGATAAAGTAGTAGAAATTTTTAATAATAAAGAATTTTCAAAAGTCACTCCCTAAAATGGGTAAGAAAAACAAGAAAAATGGTTAAGAGCAAAAATAGTAATGCAGTTTGTATATTTAAGAAAAAAACTAGGGTACACTCTGCAAGAGAGTGCAGATAAAATGGGAGTAATGCGTCAACAAATAACTAGATTTGAAAATATGAACAATTCTCCAACTATTTTCTTTTTAGTAAAATATGCTAATGCATTGGGTGCAGAAATAGATGTTATTTTAAAAGGTGCAGAATTAATAGAGGTAACAAATAATGAACAAGTACGAAATAGTAAAATTTAATAATGATTCCGTTGAAGTTGATGTAACAGTATCTCCATTTGAGGATACTGTTTGGCTGAGTCAAGAACAAATGGCTTTGTTATTTAATGTTAATGTCCCTGCAGTTAATAAACATATAAAAAATATAATATCTGAAAAAGAATTAGATGAAGGCTCAACTGTTTCCAAAATGGAAATTGTTCGATATGAAGGTAATAGAAGAGTAAAAAGAAATATTAATATTTATAATTTAGATATGATAATTTCTGTGGGCTATAGGGTTAATTCTGTTGAAGGAATAAAATTTAGAAAATGGGCAAATGAAGTATTAAAAGAATATTTATTGAGGGGGTATATAATTAATGAAGAAAGATCTCTTGTTACAAATGAAAACTATGTAAGATTAATTAATAAAGTAGAGTCACTTAATGAAAGAGTTAATAATATTGAAAAAGAATATAAACCAAAAGAATTTAAAAACTCACAACTATTCTTTGATGGAGAGTTTTATGATGCATATACATTAATACAATCATTATTTGAAAGCGCTCATACTGAAATTATTATAATTGATAACTATGTTGATAGAACAATCCTTGATAGATTAGTAGTAAAAAATAGTAATGTTCAAGTAGTTATTTATACAAGCATAAACTCAAGACTATTAGCTAGAGATATAAATGCATTTAATAATCAGTATGGTCGTTTGGATGTTAGATATACTACTAATGTGCATGACAGATATATTATAATTGATCAAAGTAAGTTATATCATTTAGGACACTCAATTAAAGACTTAGGTAAGAAGATATTTTCTATCAGTGAATCAGATAATAATTTGATATCAGTTTTATTGAATAATATTTAGGTTCTATACATCTATAATTTAAAACAGTATCTAAGGAATATTTGTTTTGATATACTTATAAAGAAAAATGAAAAGTTCGATTTCTAACAATACCGCTAAGTTTAGTCTTGCTTTCGAGTTATGCTCCTTTTCAAACAGAAAGAGATATTGTCGATATTTTTATTAATTATTATACAATATGTAGAAGTGATATTTTTTTGACTTTGACTATAAAATTACTAAAGTATGAAGAAAGTAGATAGTAATATCTGCTTTTTTTATTTGTAATTAATACTCAATTATTTTAGATATTTGTTTTATTATTTAGCTTAAATATGAGGTGTTATAAAAATTCTTATGAATGGTGTTTAGCATTAACATTTAAAGGAAATAATCGATAAGTAATAATTATAAAAGAATCTAAAAAAATATAGTTTTAATAATAATAATTAAAAAAATAAATAAAAATTTAAATTCTAAAAACTGCAAAAAAAGTAAAAATAAGCGTTTTCATAAATATTAGAAGTGACAAATAAAATGAATAGGTGTATAATAAGATTTAATATAAGATACAAAGTAGAATTAATATTTTTTCAAGGAGGAATAAATATGAATCATCGAAAGATATTCTCAGTGTTTATAATTGCCTTATGTCTAATATTTTTAGTTAGTTGTGGTAGTGAAGTTAGCCACGAAGGCGAAACAAAGGTTATTTTTGAACTTGAAGGAGCTGAATACCGTTCAAGTAGGAAGCCAATAGTTTATTATTATAAATTTCCAAAAGATTTAAATCTAATAAAAGATCCAACCGAAATTGCTGAAGAACTATCAAAAACAGGAATTACTGCTGAAATTAAAAATCCTGGATTTGAACTTGATGGCTGGTATAAAGTTAAAAACTTTGAAAATGGTAAAGTAGAGTATTTAGATAAATGGGATTTTTCAAAAGATTTGGTTGATAGAAAAGAAGGCATAACTTTATATGCTTATTGGAAACAAAAGTTAAATAATTCTTTCGATATATATGCGCTTAACGAAGATGGCAACGAAGAATTCTTAATTAATTATCCAATAGAAGAAGGGAAAGCATTGCCTAATTCTATCAGTAAAGTAAAATATCGTAAAGGTTATACATTTATTGAATATTTAGATTCTGATAAAAAACAACTTGAAACTGGATTTGTTCATCCAGGAAGTGCTGATTATCTTCCAGTTAAAATATATGCAAGATATATTGATGGTGACTATAAAGTAGTTAGAACTAAAGAAGAATTACTTAAAAACATCAAGAAGGCTACAAACAATATATATCTAGATGCGGATATTGATATGGGCGGTAGTGAGTTATACATCAAAGATTACAAAGGTATCTTCCGTGGTAATAATCACAAGATTACAAATTTCTATCTTGTAAAAGAAGATACAATCGTAAGAGATCGAATTGAAGAAGGAAATTTAGTCGTTAGTTTATTTGGCAAAATGACAAATGCAGTTGTAAAAGATGTAACATTTGAAGATGTGAAACTCGTTTTCAATTCTGGAATTTCAAACATTAATGAGTTGCATTTTAATCCGTTAGCATCTAAAATGACTAATTCAACTTTTGAAAATGTCAATTTTACAGGTACGTATGAAGTCATTACATGGCCTGATAATGAGAATTTTAATCTAAAAGAATTATCTGAATACTTTAAGGTACTAAATGATATTGCTTGTGAAGATGTAGATAGCACTTCTAAAATTGTAAATGTCAAAGTAAGTTTCTTAAGTGAAAATAAATAGGGAGGAAAATATGAAAAGTAAAAAAATTACAAAAAAATTATGGATATTTGTTATCGCATTAATATGCGTTGTAGCGTTAGTTGGTTGTAAAAAAGATGATGAAAATAAAGGTAATACAGGAGAAGGTGGTGACAAGCCAAAACCAACGTATTATTATGACAATGAAAATGATGCTTTAGTTTTCTCATCACAAGCTGTTGATAAGGTATTTAATCCTTTCTTTTCAACATCTGGTGCGGATAGTAATGTTATTGGAATGACACAACTTGGTATGTTATCTAATGATCCAAAAGGTAACTACACATATGGTGATAAAGAAGCAGCAGTAACAAAAGATCTTGAAATATTTACAGAAGGTACAACTGAAGATAATACTTATACAACATATTATTTTGTACTTAAAAATAATGTAAGATTTTCTAATGGTTCTTATCTAACAATTAAAGATGTGCTATTTAACTTATATGTATACCTAGACCCTGTATATACAGGATCAAGTACAATTTATTCAACTGATATCGTTGGATTAAAAGAATACCGTACACAACAAACTACTGAAGAAGAACAAAAAAGTTTTAAAGATCAATTTGAAACAAATGCTAAAACAAGAATTACAGCCTTATCATCAGTAAGTAAAGAAATCTTAAAAAATCAAGATGCAGACTTTAGAACAGCTTTATTAGAATATGCTACTGAAGGTGGAAAGCATTATTCTAAAACATACGAAAATGTTGTAAAAGATTATGATAAAGCAGTTGAACTATTTAGAAAAGAATTACAAAGTGATTATAACAATAGTAAAGACCAATATGGCGAAACAGTATTTACTGATAGTGAAGGAACTGTTCATAAAGGTTTATTAACAACTGATGTTGAAGTTTTCTTATTAAATGAAGGTTATTTAAAGTGGGTCAAAAAAGAAGGAAAATTAGAATCATCTTTAGTAACTGATCCAAAAGAATTAAAAACTTGGACTGAAGAACAAGCCATTAATACAATTGTTATGGATATGATTCCTGACAAAATTGTTGAAATAATTAATTATTGGGCTACTTCAACAGAATTATTTAATGACATTACTAATGAAGAAATGGAAAAATATTATGCAAATGGTGCTTCAAGACAATTTAATAATATTTCAGGTATTAAATTTGCTAATCAAAAAGAAGCAGTAGTAGTTAACAATGTTACATATGATGTTCCAGAATATGAAAATGGTGTTTTAAAAGAAGGTAGCTACGAAGTTTTAAGTATCAAAATTAAAGGTGTTGACCCTAAAGCAATTTGGAATTTCTCATTTGGTGTCGCACCAATGTACTATTACTCTGATGAAGAACATATTAAAAAATTTGACTTTGAATCAAATTTTGGTGTTGAATATGCTTCGTCAACATTTATGAATAAAGTTGTTAACAATCCTAACCGAATTGGTGTTCCAGTTGGTGCTGGCGCTTATGCAGCAAGTAAATCAAGCGGTGGAATCACAAATATTAAAGCAGGTGATTTCTATGACTTAGGTGTTATATACTATGAAAGAAATCCTTACTTCTTATTAGGACCTGCTAAGATTAAAAAAGTACGTTTTCAAGTAGTTGCAGAAAACCAAATGTTAAATAGTTTATACAGTAAAAGTATAGATTTTGTTGAACCAAACGCAAAACCAGAAACAATTGAAGAAATAGCTAACAGAATTAAAAAAGGTGAAGGTTTAGGATATCAAAGTATTGAAACATCAGGATATGGTTATATCGGTATCAATGCTAGCAAAGTAAAAGATTTAGAAGTACGTCAAGCGATTATGCACGCTATTGACACTAAAGAATGTGTAAATTATTATCATGATGCTGCACAAGCAGTATATCGTTCGATGTCAAGAGCTAGTTGGGCATATCCAAAAGATGCCACACCTTATTATCCATATGTAGGCGATCCTGTTCCTAAGAATCTTGATGTCGTAAATCCAGCATATGCGGAATACGTAGGAGGGCTTGGAAAAGAAGCAGGTGATAAATTAACTGCCGAAGAACAAAGAGCATTTATCGAAGGATTAGTAGAAAGTGCTGGTTATGAAAAAAATGCCAATGATGTATATCAAAAAGGTAATACAGTATTAAAGTTTACTTTTACTATTGCAGGACAAGAAACTGATCACCCTGCTTATGCCGCAATGCTCCACGCAAAAGAAATATTAAATGAGTCAGGTTTCCAAGTTGAAGTTAAAACTGATGCTAATGCTTTAAAGAAATTGAGTGAAGGTTCACTAACCGTATGGGCAGCTGCATGGGGTTCAACAATTGACCCTGATATGTATCAAGTTTATCATAAAGATTCAAGTGCTACTTCCGTTAAAAACTGGGGTTATCAAGCAATTCTTCAAAATAATGGCGGAGAGTATGATGAAGAAAATTATATTTTAGATGAATTATCAGAATATATTGAAAAAGCTCGCAAAACAAATAAACAAAGCGATAGAATTTATTATTATGATAAAGCTTTAACACTTGTAATGCAGTTAGCAATTGAACTTCCTACATACCAAAGAAATGATTTATTTGCATACAATGCTAATAAATTAGATTCTAGTACATTGACATCAAAAGAAAACTTGTCACCATATAAAGGCTTAACAAGTGAATTGTGGAATGTATCTTTAATAGTTGAAAAATAATGAATTATTGGAAGCATTTTTTATAGTGTTTCCAATTTCTCAATAAAGGAGAACGAAAAAATGTTTAAATATATAGTAAAAAGGTTACTAATTTCAATTGTAATCTTACTAGGTGTATCAATAATCATCTATTCATTAGTAAGAATGATGCCTAATGATTATGTTGATAGAAAATACGCTGAACAATTAGCACAAGGAAGCATGCACCAAGAAGATATAGATCATTTCAAAGAATTGTACGGAATTTCCGATAATTCTTTCAAAGGAATTGTTGGTGGTTACTTCAAATGGTTAGGAAACTTATGTAGAGGTAATCTAGGTGATTCATTCAAATACCAACAACCCGTAGGAAAAGTAATAACTGATAATATGTGGATATCGTTTGCGATAGCGGTAATTGCGACAATCTTGCAGTTCTTAATCGCAATACCTCTAGGAATCTCGAGCGCTACTCACCAATATTCTGTAAGAGACTACACAGTTACAGTCTTTACAATGATAGGTATTTCCCTTCCAACATATTTCTTCGCAGCGATTGTAATTAAAATTTTCTCTGTCGATTTAGGATGGCTTCCATCTAATGGTTTAATTTCTGCTAATGCGAATTATGCTGACAATTTTTTAGGAGTAATGCAAAAATTTGGTGATATTCTAAAACACTTAATTCTTCCGATTTTTGTTAGTGTAATTTTGTCAATTGGCGGATTAATGCGATATACTAGAACAAATACACTTGAAGTATTAAATGCGGATTATATCCGTACTGCGAGAGCTAAAGGTTTATCAGAAAACAAAGTAATCTATAAACATGCTTTTAGAAATACGTTAATACCGCTAGTAACATTACTTGCGGGAATCCTTCCATCTTTATTTGGTGGAATGATGATTACAGAAGAAGTATTCTCAATTGATGGTATTGGTCGTTTAGCTTATAACGCCTTGATTGAAGGCGACATACCATTTGTTATGGGATATAATATGTTCTTGGCTGTTCTTACAGTAATCGGAACATTATTGTCAGATATAATGTATTCAATTGTAGACCCAAGAGTAAAACTAGGAAAGTAGGTGAAAACATGGAAGAACAAAACAGAAAAGAAAATAAAACGCCTATAGTACTAGATAAAAGAAATTTAAAAGATGAAATAGAAGCAGCAAATATTAAAGAAGATGCTACTTTAGATAAAGAACTAGAAGTAATAGAAGAAGCAACTTATAAAGAAATGAGTCCAACAGGATTAATTTTTAGACGATTTTTTCGTTCAAAATTATCTATAGTTGGATTAATAATGATTGTATTTTTATTTATATTTTCATTTTTGGGCCCTGTTATCTACAATAAATGGGGAGAGGAAACTGTTGATAGAAGTGAAATAACCGAAATAATAAGAAATGAATATAGTTATATTGATGAAGATGGCAATCAAATAGATGTAGTAGAAGAAGTAGAATTTGTATCAAATATAAATGACTACGCTGCACCTAGTAAAGAACATTTATTAGGAACCGATGATAAAGGAATGGATGTATTTGTAAGACTAATGTATGGTGGTAGAATATCGCTAACAATTGGTTTTATCGTAGTAATATTAGAAACTTTAATCGGTATTATCCTTGGTGGTATCTCAGGATACTTTGGAGGATGGGTTGATCAATTGATAATGAGAATAGTTGATATTTTTAACTGTATACCAACCTTACCAATCCTTTTAATTGCTTCCGCCGTAATCGATGCTAATTTTAATGCGGAGATGGGAACGCAGATAACCTCAGATCAGCGGATATATATCTTAATGGTTATAATTACAATTTTTAGTTGGAGCGGTGTTGCAAGATTAGTTAGAGGACAAATTCTTTCTTTAAGAGAACAAGAATTTATTACAGCGACAGAAGTAATGGGTCTTCCAACATGGCGAAAAATATTTGTTCATTTAATTCCTAACGTTATGCCACAATTAATCGTGTCAATGACTCTTGGCCTTGGTAGCGTTATTCTTTATGAATCAACCTTAAGTTATTTAGGCCTCGGCGTTCAAGTACCAAAGGCTGCATGGGGAACAATGATTGCTACTGCTAAAACGAGGGAAGTTTTACAATATCATTTGAATGTGTGGTTGCCAGCAGGTATTATGATAGTAATCGCTGTATTAGGATTTAACTTTGTAGGCGATGGATTGCGTGATGCGATGGATCCAAAAGCCAAAAAATAGGAGGTTATAAGATGCAAGAAAATAATGAACATAAAAGTCAAGAAATATCTCGCATACTATTTGGAACAGAAATAATGAATAAAGTAACAAATAGACCTTCTAATTATATTTCTATTCGTGAAAGTAGAAAGATTATTCGTGATAATATTAAAAAAATGAAGTATTATGAGAGTCTTAAAAAAAGAAAATTATCATTAGGCGAATATACTTCAGTGATGAAAAATGAAAATAATTTAATCGAAATTGAAGATTTAAAAATATGTTTCTTTACAGATAATGGTACAGTAATGTCTGTAAATGGTGTAAGTTTTGATGTTCCTAAAAATAAAATAATAGGAATTGTTGGTGAATCAGGATGTGGAAAAAGTGTTACATCTCTTTCAATCATGCAGTTGGTTCAAGCTCCTCAAGGCCAAACTATTGGTGGTGAAATCCGTTTCAACGCAGAAGCACTAGGCAGAAATGAGTCAGGAGAAAAAATAGCTTATGATATAACCAAAACACCAACAAGCGAAATGTATAAAATTCGTGGTAAAGATATTACCATGATATTCCAAGAACCAATGACAAGTTTAAATCCTGTTTTTACAATTGGATATCAACTTGATGAAGTATCGTTTATCCATACCCCAAATATTTCCAAAGAAGAAGCAAAAAATCACAGTATTGATATGCTAAAAAAAGTTGGAATATCGATGCCAGAACATGTATACAAATCATATCCTCACGAATTATCTGGTGGTATGAGACAACGTGTTATGATTGCGATGGCACTAGCGGGGAATCCTAAACTTATTATCGCAGATGAGCCAACAACGGCTCTTGATGTAACTATTCAAGCTCAAATATTAGAATTATTAAAAGATTTACAAAAACGGGAAGGATGTTCTATTATGCTCATTACCCACGACTTAGGAGTTATTGCGGAAATGGCTGATGAAGTTGTCGTAATGTATGCTGGTAGAGTAATTGAAAAAGGTACAGTGCAAGAAATTTTCCACAACCCTCTTCATCCTTATACAATCGGCTTACAAAAAAGTAAACCATTAATTAACTCTAATTCAAATGAACCTTTGTATTCTATTCCAGGACAAGTTCCTAACCCTATTAATTTACCTAATACATGTTATTTTAAGAATAGATGTACTAAGAGTTGTGAAAAATGCAAGGGTGAATATCCTAGGGAAATCCAAGTAAGTGAAACACATTTCGTATCATGCTACTTATATGAAGAAAGTGGTGAAAAGTAGAATGTCAGAAAAAGAGACAAAGCAATATATGCTAGAAGTTAAAAATTTAAAAAAGTATTTTCCACTTGATACTAATTTTTTTGGGAAACCATCTGCTTATTTAAAAGCTGTAGACGATATAAGTTTCTCACTTGAAAAAGGAAAAACAATTGGTGTTGTTGGTGAATCAGGATGTGGTAAAACAACCTTGGGACGAACAATACTTAAGTTATATGAATCAAACGGTGGGAAAATTATTTTTGATGGTAAGGATATAACAAATTATAAAAAATCACAAATGCGCGCTTTGCGTACAGACATTCAGTTGATATTCCAAGATCCTTACTCAAGTTTGCCACCAAGAATGACTGTTGGTAGTATTATTTCTGAAGCTGTTAAAGTTCATAAAATAGTTCCTAAAGAAAATGTTAGAGAATATGTTTATGACATAATGTCTAAATGTGGCTTGCAGCCTCAATATTATGATCGTTATCCTCATGAGTTTAGTGGAGGACAACGACAAAGAATTTGCATTGCGCGTGCATTAGCAGTAAAACCAAAATTGGTAGTATGTGATGAACCGGTTAGTGCACTGGATGTATCAATTCAAGCTCAAATAATCAATTTATTAAAAGAATTACAAAATACTATGGGCTTGACATATGTATTTATCTCACATGATTTATCAGTAGTAAAATACATAACAGATAAGATTTTAGTAATGTATTTAGGAAATACAATGGAACTAGCTTTGACGGATGAAATTTTTGATAATCCTCTTCATCCATATACAAAAGCGTTATTCTCAGCTGTTCCTGTACCAGATCCTGACACTAAAATGAAACGAATAATTCTTGAGGGAGATATTCCATCTCCAGCTAATCCTCCAAAAGGATGTAAGTTCCATACGAGATGTAGTGAATGTATGAGTGCCTGCAAATTTGTTGAGCCAAAATTTATTGAAGCCTCACCAAATCATTTTGTGGCATGTCATAAATATAATTCCGAAATAATGAATAACCTCGAATCATACGATAAAGAGTTTAAAAAGATGGAACAGGAAGCTGAAAAGCAAAATGAAAAGGAAAAATAAACCAAAATATATAGATGATGGCCATACAATTTATAATATGGATGTAGATGGTATGCCACATCGTCGTGTACAATCAAATGATAATTTAAACGTAACAAAAAAAGAAAAAAGAGCCATGATAAAAGCAGCTTTATTACGTTACTTACCTATTTTAGGGCTCGTAATTCTTGCTTTTTCCGTTACAATGCTACTTATTTTTTGGTGGTTACACTAAAACTTTAAGGAAGGAGATATTATGTATAAAAAAATATGTGCTGCCTTAATGATTATACTTACCGCTATTGCTTGTACTTCTTGTAAAAATGGTAGTGGTGCTCGTAATGATGGAACACCAATTGATGTCTCTAATCAACTTCAAATTTTGAGAAGTGATTTGAAACTAACACAAGAACAAGTAATGTCGAGAATTAAGGCAAATCATTTAATAGAAAATAAAGGGTATATTGATACCGACGAAGTTGTATCAATAGTAACTCTTCCAGGTGATTCACTAATTGATGCATATCTTGATGGTGAACAACTATTCTATAGTTCTGTTGCTGAATACGCAAGTTCTAGAAAAGGAAAAAAGAAAATTGAGGAAATAAAAGAAGCTCAAGCCGAACTAGTAGCCGAACTAAAATCTTATAATTTAGATTTTAGTGTTGAATATAACTATGCCACTGTTTTAAACGGAATAGCTATTAAATCAACATACAAGACATTTAAACGTTTAGGAAACAACTTTAATGTGAAATCAGTGATACTATCTGATACATATAACTTGCCAAAAGCATCGTCAAGTGATAAATATCAAGCAGTAACTAATCTTGTTAAAGTTTATGAAACAGGAATCTTCGATTCTAGTAGTGTATCTTATACAGGAAATGGCACGGCTGTTGCTGTACTAGATTCAGGATTTGATTGCAGTCACACTGTTTTTAGTAAACTTCCTGATGAGCCACTTTATTCAAAAGCAGATATTAATAATCTAATCACTAGTGATGAGGTAGTTTTAAATGCTAAAAAATTTACTCCTAAGTTACGTTTATCAGACGTTTACTATAGTAGTAAAATTCCATATACATATGATTATGCAGACAAGGATACTGAAGTAAATCCTTATGATTCTGAACATGGTACCCATGTTGCAGGTATCATTGGTGGTAAAGATGATGTTATTACAGGTATTGCTGTTAATACACAACTTGTTTTAATGAAAGTATTCCCTGATTTAGATGAAGGTGGAAAAACAGAAGATATTATAGCAGCATTAGAAGATGCAGTTGTAATTGGCGTTGATGCAATTAATATGTCTTTAGGTTCTTCTTGTGGTTTTGCAAGAGAAGTTGATAAAAAAGAAGTTAATGAAATATATGACAAAATTAACAAAAGCGGTATTAGTTTAATCACCGCTGCCAGCAATAGTTATAGTTCAGGTTTTGGTGGCGAACAAGGTAATACCAATTTCGTAACGAATCCTGATTCTGGTACAGTAGGTTCTCCATCAACATATGATGCAGCACTATCTGTAGCCTCAATCAGTGGTGTTAAAAGTAAATATTTAGTAGCGAATGATTCACAAATACTATTCTTTAAAGAATCTAATGCTATAACTGGTAAAGAAAATGATTTCTTTAAAGAACTTGGAATTACTGAAGGGATAAAACAAGAATTTGAATATGTTACTATTCCAGGATCCGGTTTAAAAGTAAACTATGCTAGTGTTAACGTAAAAGGTAAAATAGCATTAGTTAGACGTGGAGATAATACTTTTGAAGAAAAAGCTCGCTACGCAAAACAAGCAGGAGCTATCGCTTGTATCATATATAATAATATTGATGGCGATATCGTAATGTCAATGGGTAAAAGTGATCATATCCCAACTATTTCTATTTCAAAAGATGATGGAACAATTCTCGCAAGTAAAAAAACAGGAAAGATCATTGTTGATTATGTAAATCAAGCAGGACCATTCATTTCTGATTTCTCAAGTTGGGGACCTACACCATCACTTGGATTAAAGCCAGAAATAACAGCTCATGGCGGAAGTATCAAATCAGCCATTCCTGGTGGCGGATATGACGAATTGAGCGGCACTTCAATGGCTACTCCTAATCTTTGTGGTATCGTTGTTTTAATTAGACAATATTTAAAAGAAAAGTATCCTGATAAAAGCAGAAAAGAAATATCAGTATTAACTAATGAGTTATTAATGTCAACAGCGACAATTGCTTATAATGAAGAGGGGAATCCTTATTCACCTCGTAAACAAGGTGCTGGTCTTGCTAGTCTTGATAATGCTGTTACTACCAAAGCATATATAACAGTTGATGGCATTGACAGAACTAAATTAGAACTTGGCGATGATAAAGACCGCTCAGGTATTTATGAAATGACTTTTAATGTTGAAAATTTATCGAGTGATACGCTAAAATATGATTTATCAGTAATCGCGATGACAGAAAATGTTTCTACATCTGATGCGAAACACGTAGCTGAAAAAGATCAATTATTAAATGGCACAACTAAAATAGAATTATTATCAAATGGCGAATTAACTAATAATGTACTAACATTAAAGGGTAATGAAACAGCTAAAGTAAAGGTTACTTATTTGCTATCAAGTAACGACAAAAAAATGATTGATAATTTATTCCCTTACGGAATGTATGTTGAAGGTTTTGTAACTTTAAAGTCTTTAGATGATGAAGTTGATTTAAATATCCCTTTCTTAGCTTTCTATGGTGATTGGACAGAAGCGCCAATGTTTGATAAGACATACTATGAAGTTGAATCAGAAGCTCATAATGGAGCTATTGATGATGAAGATAAAATTAAAGCTGATTATTATGCAACAACACCATATGGCTCTTATTACTACAATTATATTATTCCACTTGGTTCATACTTATATAATATGGATGAATCGATATATGAAGCTATTCCGGCTTCAGAGGATCGCATAGCGATATCTAATATATTAGGTACAATAGATGGTATTTCAGGAGTTTATGCAGGGTTATTAAGAAATGCTAAAACAATGCATTATACAATAACTGATAAGATTACAGGAGAAGTAATCTATGACTATACTGATTATAATAAATCTAAAGCATATTCGGTAGGCGGAACCCCAATACCTTCGTATGATAACTTGAAGATAAAATCTGCTACAATGGGTTTAATAAATAATAGACAATATGAATTTAAAATGTCAGGTTTATTAGATTATAAAGATGGTGGGGCTTTAACAAATGTTAGAAATTCTTTCAGTTTTGATTTCTATTTAGATGATGAAGCGCCAATTATTAAAGATATATCTTATGAGAAGAAATATGATAAGAATTTGAAAAAAGATCGTTATTACATAACTATGACAGTATTTGATAATCAATATGTTCAATCTATAACACCGATTATTTTTACATCATCTTCTAGTTATACTTTCTTAACAGAAAATCCTATCCCTGTTTATTCAAATCGTGGCGAAGATACTGTTGTAAAATTTGAAATAACAGATTACCTAGATGATATGTTTGATGATGCTCTTATAACAAGTTCTTTAGCATTCTCTATAGATGATTACGCATTAAATTCTAATATTTACTTATGTCAATTACCAGGTACAAAAGGAGATTTCAAATTTACTAAAGATGGAACTCCTGATGGAATTGATTTAATAATTTTATCGATGTATGAAGATGAAATTATCGATTTGACTAAGTATTTATCAACAAAAGATGTAAGTGTTGATGAAAATAAAGATTATTTAAATCATTTAGTTTGGACTTCTTCTAATGAGGAAGTTGCAGTAGTAAAAGAAGGATTAGTAAAATGCTTGAAAAAAGGTCGCGCAACTATTACAGCTCGTGAAGCCATGGACAACAAACAAGCAGTATTAATCATTAATGTAAAGGAAAAAAGTTCTAGAAAAGAAGCTAATAATAAAGTAACTGATGCCGCCGATGCTAAATTAACTTCACTGCGTTTCTCTTACTTTGATACAATATTCGCTTATTCTAGAGCCTCACAGACAAGTAAAATTGGTGAAACTGGCGACAGGGTCTTTATCAATTCGTTATCAGATATTTCATTCTACCCAGGAGAACAAATTCAATTACATTACGATATGAATCCTTGGTATGTAGAAGATAAATATGAATTAACTTATGAATCATCAGACCCAAATATTGCTGAAGTTGACCAAAATGGTGTTGTCAAAGGATTAAAAGAAGGAACAACGATAATTACCTTAAAGGTAAAAGGTTCCCGTATCAATGCCAGTATAATAGTAAATATTAATAATCCATTTATTATTGAAAATAGAACTTTGGTAGCTTATAAAGGATTAGGTGGCGAAGTAGTTATACCAGATGATGAAGGTATTTTATATATCGGTTCGTATGCATTTTGTTTATATGAAACAGATCGTACAATAGAATTAACCGAAGATGATTATGACGCAAACAAAATACCAGCTAGCAATACTTCAATAACTTCAATAATAATTCCTGAAGGTGTTGAAGAAATTCAAAAATATGCATTTTATAATTGTTCAGGTTTGAAGAGTGTAACTTTACCAAGTACCATCAAGTATGTTAGAGAATACGCTTTTTGTAAAGATGTTAAATTAGAGACAATTAATTTGGAAAAAGTAATTGTCATCGGACGTCAAGCATTTAAAGAATGTGTAAAATTAAATAATATTGATTTAACAAATATATATGCGATAGGCGATGATGCCTTCAATGGTTGTAAAGCATTAGAAAAAGTTGACCTTACAACTTTACGTAATACTGGTAAACAAGCTTTCAAAGATTGTGTTAATCTATCAGAAGTTGTATTATCAGAAAACACAAAATTATCAATGGCTATGTTTGTTAATGCAGGTTTAACAAGCGTGGATATATATGAAAAAGTTGAAATACCTGCATTCTGTTTCGCAATGTGCGAAAAGTTAGAAAAAGTTACAATTAACAATGATATAATAAATATTGGTAAGGGAGCATTTAGTGATTGTTCAAAATTGACAAGTGTTATTTTCAACGCTAGAGTTGATGCAATCGGTGAACAAGCATTTTACAATTCAACCGCTCTTACTAAAATTGTCTTACCAAATAATAATGTAAGAATAGGAAATTATTGCTTCTACAAATGTGAACAGCTAACAGAAATAGTATTCTTAGAAAACACTTTTATCAGTGAAGTTGAAGGCTCTGTTTTCCAAGATACAAATGTTACAACATTTACAGTAGATGCAAACAATTCAAATTACAAATCATCAGGCGAATTATTACTTGATGCTACAGGCAAAATAATTATTTTTGCTGCACCATATAAAGAATATGGTGATTATTACATTGATGAAAAATATGAAGAAATTTCTGATGGTGCTTTCACTGGTACTTCCATCACTTCTCTTACTATTTCAAATAAAAATATGGTGATAGGTGCATTTGCTTTTGCCAATTGCGAATTATTAGGAGTAGTAACTTTACCAATTGAAGGTGTTTCATCAATTGGTAAGCATGCATTTAATTATGCAAGTAAATTAGAAAAAATCGAAAATTTAGATAAAGTTAAAATAGTTGCCGATTATGCTTTCGCGAATACAGGACTAAAGCAAGTTGTACTCGCTGACAATGCCTCATATGGTGAAGGTGCATTCTATAAATCAAATTTAAAGGAAGTTACAATCGGTGAAAACTCGACATTTGGTCTTGGTGCTTTCCAAAATTGTTCATATCTCGTTAGTGTTAACATGCCTGCAAATGGTGGTGTACACTTTGGAGTAGCATGTTTCTCTAATGATATTTTGTTAGAAACAATAGATTTAACTAAGGTTGATGATGTAATTGAAGCTGAAACATTCTATAATTGCCTTAGCCTAAGAGTAGCTAATCTAACAGGTGTTAAAGAAGTCGGTGATTATGCTTTTGCTGCATGTAGTGGCCTAACATATTTGAATATACCTGTTATTGAGACAATAGGAAAAGGCGCATTTAGTAAATATGAAAAAAGTTCAACTTCACCACAAATTAGCGAAGTAACACTTCCTGATACTTTAGTAAGTTTAGGAGATGCTGCTTTCTTTGGATGTGAAAGACTAAAAGAAATCACTATTCCAAGTAATATTGTAAAGGTTAGTGATTATGCTTTCGGAAATTGTATCAATCTTACAAGAGTAAATCTTCCTGCAGAAACTATTGAAATTGGTAAATATGCTTTTATTAATTGTCAACTCTTAGAAGTAATTAACTTAAACAACATAAGATTAATTGGTGAAGGATCTTTTTCTGCATGTCAAGCACTTACTAAAATTGATTTAAGCAATATTGAAGAAATTGGTGAGGGTGCTTTTGCTAAATCATATTCTTTAAATGAAGTATCAAAAACTATGATGATGAATTTAAAATCAATCGCTGGTTATGCTTTTTTATCTACAGCACTTCGTAAATTTGATGCTCCAAATCTTGAAGAAATAGGTCTTGGTGCTTTCCAAAATAATGAAAGTTTAAAAGAGTTTAGATTTTCTAATAAACTAAAGAAAATTGAAAATCTTGCTTTTAATGGTTGTAGTAAACTTGAAAATTATTATTATGAAGATTTAACTACAAACGAAAAAACAAACAACAAAGTATTAAACGATTATGCTCGCTTAGTAGATGGTGTTCTTTACACTAGTATAAATGGTCAAGAATATCAATTAACATCTGTTCCAGCCGCTTTAAACATTGAAACACTAGATGTTATGGAAGGTACAGTACGCATTGATCGTTATGCCGGTAATGGTAATAAAAACGTAACTATGATAATTCTTCCTGATTCATTGAAAGCAATAGGTAATTATGCTTTCTATGAATATGATAACCTAAAGGTTGTAGAATTTAGATCATTTACAGCTCCAATTTTAGAAAGTGAATACAACTCTAAAGTAAAACTTTCTGAAAGTGATCCAGGTTATAAACTATTACATAAATATTTTGATTTATTTGGTTACGAACAATGTTATTTAACATTTATAAATTTAGTAGGTAAACGTAATCCAATTGGATGGATTTTACCAGAAAATGATGATATCGAAGGGTATGAAGGAATAATATATGAAGCATATTTTGGTAAGATATCATCTGCTGAAAGAAGTGATTATGAGGCTAAAAATAAAAACCTTATCACATTCTACGAAAATGCTAAAAAGATTGCTCAAATAAATAAAGTAGCATTAACTGATGAAAAACTAATAAACAAAACATTAACAGCATATAACGCTATTAAACAAGACTATACTAAATATGGTTATGATAAAACTGAATGGGAAGGCCTTGTTAATGTCGTTAAGAAAGCTAAAAACGATTTACGTTTATTACAATTTGAAAACGCTAGTTTAGCTGTTAAAAACATTCAAAAAGAAATTGACAAACTAAATCCAGTCTTCGCTGCTTCTAGATTACAAGAATTAAGAGCACTAAGAGAAAAATTGGATACTATTTCGGTTGAAGAACAATCATTACTTGATTTAACAAACTATAATGCTTTAATGGAATCATATAATAAGTACATTGAAACACTTGAAAAAGAAGTAGCACCTGTAACTAACGCGGTTAATAACTCCATTATCAAAGTACAAGCCCTTTCTTCTTTAATAGTTTTTGTTGCTTTGAGTGTTCTTAGAAAACGTTGGTATTTATAGGAGGTATGAGTAATGAAAAAGAATAAAATAGTTATATTACTAGTATTATTTGTTGCTTTCTTGATTCCTAGCTTAACCTCTTGTAAGAAAAAAGATGAATTGACTACTTATAAAACATCAATGGTAGAATCACTTAAAAGTGTAACCGCTTTGAGTTCTACTATAACAGTTAAAGATCAAGATGCTGTAGTCTATGAATATGTAAAAACAATTACAATTAATCAAGATGATTCAGCTTATGTTAAGATAGATACAAAAGAATTAGATAAGAATTTCAACTTATCAACAAAAACAACTTCACAATCAATTGAAAAAGTTAATCGTGAAGAATTTCTAGAGATTAATTTAAAAAAAGAATACTTCAACAAGTACTCTTTAGATAATAAAAACTTTACAGGTGAAATAAGTAAAGATAATATGAAAAATGTATTTAATACCGATATAACAATAAAAGATATCGCTAATTTAGTGATAACTTTTGAAAATGATAAAATAGCAAGAATGGATTGTACATGTAAAACTGAAACTGGAAAAACAATGACAATATGTACAGTCTATGAATATTAGGAGGAAAAAATGCGAAAAACAAAATTTGTATTAGCCCTCTTTATCCTTCTATTTACATTTTGCATTGCATCGTGCAAAAAAGATGATAATCCCCCTATAGATAATCCACCAATTATTAAACCTGAACCAGTAATAGACGAAGTAAGCGTTGGAATCAAAGGAACATCAGAAGTTAAATCTGGATTTGAGGCGCAATATCGTGCATATGTTGATGGTGAGGTCAGCAATGAAGTAACATGGGAAATTAAAACAGGTGCTGATTATGCAACCTTGTCAAATAAAGGGCTTCTTTCAGCTAAAGAAGTTACTGGTGACAAGATTATTGAAATTATCGCACGAAGCACTAAAAATGATAAGTGCTTTGGCAGTAAAGTAATAACAATTGTTGCGAAACCTAATTTAACCCAAAGTATGCTTGATGCATTAAAGGTAGACAAAATAGGTTTTGAAGGATATTTAAACATCAGTGTTTATGAATTTGGTGTCGCAAAAAAATTAAAAACGACATATACGACAGTTGTCAAAACAGCTATGGATGGCACAGATTGGTATGCTGAATATGAAAATGGTGACACTGGAACAAAGATGGGATTATATTATAAGAACCATGATAATTATGCTTGCCAAGTAGGCGTAAATTTTATGAATTCTGAACAATACGAACCAATGGTTGATGATGATGGTAAAAAAGTTACTTGGGAAGATTCAGGATTATACAATGTACTTCAAAATTTAACGGTTAAAGATTTTAAATTTAATGAAGATACTTGGCGTTATGAATATAAATCTAAAGGAAGAGATGATTCCTTAACTAAACGTTTGATTGCTTCAGCTAATCCTTATGACTTCGAACAAGATCCTAACCATCAATTTCAATTAATAATTGAAGAAAATGAAGTATTAGGTTTTTATGTTAAAAGTAGTCCAGATTATACAATTGTTCAACAATATGAATCAATTCAAGAATTGTTTGTCGCAGTTGGCTATGGCGATACTGTAAAAGTACCAAAAATTAATAAATACCCTCATCGTGATTTCCATGATGACTTAGATACTGCAATAAGCAATATGAGAAATCTTAGTAGTTATACACTAGATTTTTATAGTATCACTGCTTCATATCTTACAAGAGGATATGTAAGAGAAGGATTTAAAGAAACAATTACAGATACTGATTGTTACTTTGAACCATATAGTATGACATTTGATGAATATGGAAAAGATTTGCGTGTCTTTGATGCTTCTAATAATTATGGTTATCATAAGATAAATGATACTTTATATAATACTTATCATATTGATAATGAAACTAATACTTATAAAGCTAGCAGAGCCTACAATGAAGATTTCCAAAAAGCTAAACCAACGTTTGCTTTCTCATCAGAAATTTTTACAAGTTACATTGAAAACGAAGATGGTTCTGTCACTTATTATGTAGATGAGTTAATGACTCCTGTTGCTTCAACTTTCTATTATGGTGTAGGAAACGATATTAATTTGTATGGTATTTTCGCAACAAAAGGATATCTAACTCAAACATCATCATTTACACCTTTCATAACGGTAAAGGATGGAAAAATCGTAAGTTCTTGTTTCTATTTCTATTTAGGTTCATTATATGGTATTGTTGAAATTGAATATACTGATTTCAATACCGCGAAACTTCCAGATGGTGTAAAAATTGATTTTGATGAAAGAAAAGTACCAACATCTTGGAATGAATTAACGATTATAAAATCAAGTGAATCTGGCAAAACAGAAGATGATGAAGAAGTTAATGCCTTAGATTTCTTGAAGAGTTTCTTTAAAGAAAAATCTAATATCGATGAAACGAAACTAGAGGAAACAATGCCTTTCTTCGGTAAAGTTTTAGGCGATACATATGGTTTTGGAATGACTTCGGTTCATATTCCTACCGGAAAATCAACTGCTTATAGTTGTATTACTTTCTATTATGATGTACCACTAGGTACTGATTACACGATTAAAGCACCACTTGCAGATCTTGAAGAGTATTTATTATCTTTAGGATTTACTAAAAATAAAGCTGGTGAATTTAGTAAAGATGGAATTTATGTTGCTCCAGTAGATTCTAGTTTAGATTTAATAATATATGTATGGGGCGAAAAATTTTAGAAAGGAAAAATCACAAAATGAGAAATATTAAAAATAATTTAATAAAGTGTTTTACCTTTGTACTTGTTCTTCTATGTGCTTTTTCACTTGTTTCTTGTAAAAAGGATAACGATAAGGACAAACCTGTGAAACCAACGGAACCAGTTAAAATAGAACTTAATGCTGATAAAGACAAAATTAGTGAAAGTGAAACTGCTAAACTAACTGTAACTATAACAGGCACTGAAGATAAGACATACAAGGTTACAGTAGATAACCCAAAAATCGTTAAAGTTGAAAATGACGTATTATCAGTAATTGCGACAGTTGTTGTAGATAAAAAAGTTACTGTTACAGTAACTGCTAATGCTGATTCTAATGCAGTTGCTTCTAAAACATTCATTGTTAAAGGAAAAACAATAGAGGGCCAAGTTGGTGAGTTAACATCACAAATGTTAGCTGAACTTGGTAATGAAAGCATTACAGTAAAAGGTTCTTTAAAAGACTACTATGTTAATTTCCATGATTCGGATCAAAATACAATTCATGCTTATTCAATGATGGTTGAAATGTCTGAAAATATGTGGAAAGGAAGTTGGTATAGTGAAGAAGATGAAGAAAATGTTATAACAGATATTTATCGTAAGAGTGATAAAGATGGACTTAAAGACCAAAAAGGTGATATAGGTCATGGTCTTGAAAGAATCTATATCAATAAAGACAATAAAGTTGCAAGTGCTTTAGTAAAAGATTACTTAAGTATACCTACTTTATGGGAAAACCAACATTTATGGAATCATTTAGCTCAACTTAATATAACAAAATTTAAATATGATTTAGACAATGATTTATATGAATATTGTTTTGATTATACAAATGAAGATGATTTATATCTAATGACATATTTGTCATTCTCATTAACACCAATGCTTGAAGATACACTTGACAAAGTATATTTAAAATTAGAAGATGGTAGAATTACTAAATTACTTGGTCAAACTGAAATTCTTTATTATGGTGCTGATACAAGAGATGATGCAGATGCGATGAGTTATACAGAAATTGAAGTTACTTTCTCAAAAATTGGTACAACAGAAATTGCTGAACCAACTGTTTATGAAGCTCCAGAAAGTGTAGAATTATTAACAAAAGCATTAAATGAAATGAAAAGTTTAAGAAATTATACTTTCAATATCGTTGAAAATGAAACTTATTCTCCAAGTGGCGATTCAAGTGACTATGAAACACAATCTTTTGTTACTAATGACCCTTTAATTAAAAAACTTACAAGAAAGTATAAAAAAGTTTCTAATTACTTATCTTCAACAGGTAAAGTTGGTCTTGTAGGTAAAGTTACTGCTGATGCTATTTTACTTGCAGAAACAGGTAAGTATGCATATGCAATGGATGATAAAGTATATCATACAGAATATTCTGGATACAAGAAGATTGATGATACGAAGTATGATTACTTTGAATACGATACATCTGCTAAAGCACTAGTAGGTCGAAAACAAGTTAAAGGTAGTGTTGCTGATGTGCTTCCAAAATTTGAATTTTCACCTAATTTATTTACTCTTGATGGTGTTGTTACAAAGAAGGGTAAAGAATTATACACATTTAAGATTAATGATTCTGTTTTGACTAGAGATATCGCTTTAGAATTAACAGTATTTGACTATGGTAAGGATGGCGCCGCTTCTGCATATTCAACATTAAAATTAGTTGTTGATGAAGAAGGTCATTTAGTAAGTGCTACAATTCCATACTCAGTTATGAGTGGAACTTATCTTGGTTACTATGAAGTTACATATACAAAGTTCAATGAAACAACCCTTGATGATGATACTTTCGATGGTTATGTTGCGAGAGTATGGAGAACTTCATGGTCACAATTCACCACAAAGAGTTATAGTGAAACATTTGATACAAGAAATAGTCATGATGAAGATACTAATGTCGTTTTAGAAGCTATTTTTGGAAAAGATGCTGCAGCTTCTTTCTTTGCTCCAACTGTATTTATGGATGTTTTTGGCGATTGTATTTTTGGACCTTTCTATAGTTGGAAAACTAAAGGCACTGATGCTTCAGGCAATGATATTAAAACTGGCTTTTTAGAAATTCGTGCATCAAGCGAAGAATTTGATGAAAATGGCCAAATCACCAATTACGATGAATTAATGTCGGAACTTAGAAAAGTTTTCGAAAAGGAAGGATTCAAATATTCTGTTGAAAACTCAGATACTACAGGTGGTGAAACTGGCAGATCTGATCGTTATGTATGTTTCATAAAGGGAGATGTTCAAGTAGTAGTTCAAAATAATCACACAAGACATTTCTTCATTTATGTTTATAAAACAGGTGATTGGAAATTAAATAAATAATAGCTCCTTTCATGAGGTGATAATATGAATAAGGTAAAAAGATTAACGATCTTACTTATCGTTTTATTACTCACTTTAACTAGTTGTAACATCAAACCAAATCCTATGGATTCTAAAAAAGATATCAAAGTGTCTGCTGTAGTTGAGGAATTGGAGATTAATATCAATAATTTTGATGATTTTGATTTTAAAGAATATTTCACAATTACAGTAGATAAAAGTGATATCGAAGTAAAAGATGAGTATATCGATAAGACAGGTTTAAAAAAAGAAGTTGGCGAGTATCAAGTAGTATGTAAATATGAAAAAGTTAGCGCCAGTATAAAGGTAAGAGTAGTTGCCGATGCATATGAGATTACCTTATTAAAAGATGAAATTTCAATTTATCTTGATGAAGTTGAAAACTACAATTATGTTTCGTTATTTAAGTTAACAATTAATGGTAAAGAAAATGTCATAACTAAAAGTATGATTGAAACGGATATTAAAAAAGAAGTTGGTGTTTATACTTATACTGTTTCTTATAAAGATGTTTCTAAAACTTTAACCATTAACGTTTTAGAAAGAGTGATTGAAACAAATCTTGAAGTAATACCAGCATATCAATTATACAAACTAAATATTAATGAAGTTAATACCTTCGATTATACAAAATTGTTTTCTTTGTATGTTAATGGTACTGCTGAAAAAGTAACTGACGAAATGATAGATACTAGTTCTATCATTGATGTAGAAATAGGAAAAAATTATATAGTAAATTTTAACTTTACGCTAGATGATAAAACAGTATCAGCTAAAGTGAAGATAGAAATTGTTGATGGTGATAAAATAGTAATTAATGCCAAAGATGCTTTGACTTATCCTAATGGCGGCTATATAGATTTAACAACGCTATTTGAAATAAAAAAAGATACTACCTTGATTCCTGTTAAACCAGATATGATAAGTGGTAAAGTAGATTATACAAAAGAAGGTATGAATATAGTCACAATCAACTATCAAGGTGAAACCGCTACTGCCACCGTTGAGGTTAGACGCGGTGTAATAATCGATTATGCTTCTAGTGATACTATCATAATTACTAAAGGAACATCGAAAGAAACATATGCTTTTTACAGTGACTTTATCGTCCGCATAAATGGCATTATATTCAAAAACATATCAGAAGAATACCTAGATACAACATCTGTGGATTTTACTAAAGTGGGAACTTATCAAGTTACTCTAAAAATACCTTATAATGATGCGAAACTAGGTCTATCACAAGTTAAATTTAAATACTTTGAAAAAACAATTACATATGTTGTCGTTGAAAACAACTACGAGATAAACATTATTGATGATGTAGTTATATTAAAAAATGATACAAAGAAATACGATGTTTTTAAAAACCTTGATGTTTTAATAAATAATCGTTTTCAAACACTAACGAGAATTAAAGAAAATGTCGATTTAATTACATGCTATGCCGAAGAATTATCAGAGGCAATCGACTTTAATAAAGTTGGCAGACAAGAAGTAAGAGTCGCTGTATACGTTAATGGACCTTCTTTAGAACCTGTCATAGTAACATTCTATGTAATGATGGAATCACAAGTTGATGTAAAAACTATAGATAAAATCGTTACTTATGCTTCAACAGTTTACGCAAAAGATTTGTTTAAAATCATTGAAAATGGTTCTGAGATTCCTGTAACAAACGAAATGGTAAGTGGTAAAGTTGATACTTTTGCATCAGGCACATACACTGTCACAATCGACTATAAAGGAATTTTGGCTACTGCTACTGTTACTGTTTTAAATGAAAATTTTGTAGGACGTTACCATACAAAATTAAAGACACAAGCTAAAGTTGAAGAATATGAAGATGATGATGAGCCCGTTATTATTGAGCCTTCAGTTCCTTATGGTGATGTCGTTATTACACAAGATTTAAAAATAACAATCAATAAAAAAGAAGCGGTGCTAGTAAAGGGTGTAAATGAAGATGAGATTATCGTAAAACAAGGTTCAACAGAATATAAGTTAACCTTAATTGATGGCATCTTAATTGTTAATCCTATCAATGATATTAAACTTTCATTTTCAAATGAACGTAGACCATTAATTTATTTCCATGAAGATTTTTATAAAATTGAAGACATGTTAACAGTAAATTCGATTAGTAAATATGTTTTAGATGGAACGTCAATCTGTTTTTCAATAGATGCATTTAAATTAACATCGCTAAAAGATAATACTACTTCATGGTACGGTTTAAAAATATACTTAGTTGAAAAAACAAGCGCTGATACAATTTATGATGTAAGTTATGGTGAAGTAACAATTTCTGAATTAACAAATACTGCGATTGGTTCTTCAGGTTACATAACATTTAAAAGTGATGCATATCGATTTGTCATAGTATCAGAAAAAGTTGCGAAAATTTCTAAAGAGGCTCAAGAAAAGAAATTTGCGGGAAAGAGTTTTACTGGTACAATTGATGGTAAAGAAGCTCGGTTAGTTGCTAGCCAATATGAAACATTTAGTTTATCGATTGAAGGAAAAGCTATTTTCTCCTTCAACATGAACGATCAAAATGCTCTTTTAAATGGTGGTGTTGACTATAATGCAAATACAGTTTTCTTATATAGCGTTCAAGAAGGGTTCTCTTATAAATTTGTTTTGAATGTAGAAGATGGTACATTTGAATATGTTTCAAAAGATTTATATTACGGAAAATATGTAAAAGATAATATCTGTATTTTCCTTGATGGATATGGCACTGGTATTATAAATTTTAATACTAAGAGTTATTATCAAACGCAAATAAAATATCAGGCTGAAAATAATGATATTTTGATAACTTACATTAATACTAAACCAACCTTTGAATATGGTGAAAATGCCCTTTTCTACATTGATGATTTTAAGAATACACTAATCTCACAATCATTTATGAACGGTAATAACGATGTAAGTTTTGAAAACGAAAACATTACTGATGGTGCTATAGTACATATTTATAGTTATCAAGTTGGTAGTGCAGCTGATGCTGTAGCGAAGAATAAAATGATTGCTAATATTGAAATCATAACAAAAGATGGTAAATTATCAAATGATGAAAAACTAAAATATATTGATACATCAAAGATAAAATTCAGCAAACCTGGCTTTTATCAACTAACAATCACTTTACCAGTAGGTGAAAATAATGTAACATGCTATTACGCAATAGAAGTATTAGATGCAAAATACAAAGATAATGAGATTGTAGGAGAATACGGCACAGGAGTACTTAATGAGGCTAACATTCTATCAATAGATCAATATGGTCAAGTTATTGTAGAGTGTTCAGGTATTTTATTTAGAGGTAATATCAAAATATATGATGATTTATCTTTCGTAATAAAAGCAAGTAACGATGAAAAAGGCTTGATTAATATTATTGGTGAAAAAGTAATGAATGGTGTAATCGTTGTAAGATGTAATGGTGCGGCGACATTCAGTGATTACTTTACAAAAGGTAGTGTTAATGTAGTTGGTAACGATAAACTTGTTTTAAGACAATTCATATATGGAACTACAGTAAGTTATATTTTGTCAAATAGCCAAACAAGTTTAGGGGAAATAGTTACAATAGATGAATACGAAAATTCAATAATAAAAATAAACAAAGAAGATGTAAGTTATATAGCAAGAATTACTTGTTGGGGTAACATAAAGAATGGTCTTCAGATGGCTGATTCATATCGTGGTGAATATACTTCAGGCACTCTACCAACAATAAAAGTTGATGGCTTTGGAAGTGCCGTGATAGGTAATGATGCTGGTACTTATATTTTGAGTGACAACGTAATAATTGTCACAATCGGTAAAGAAATCAAAACTTATAAACTTGATAAATCAACATATCAGTATGAGATTTTAAATATCAATTATGATGAAAGTTTAGTTTTAGGCAAAACTTATTCTTCTACTTATTCATTTGTATGTAGTGGATATTTTTATAGTGCCAAAACAAAATTTAAGTTTAATAAAAATGGTGTTGTAACTATATACTCAACATCAGAAGAACATGATTCAGGTGATGCATCATGTACGGAGGACACTTATAATCCTTCATTTGGTAGTAAAACTGGTGTAAAAGGAACTTATAGTGTTCAAGGTAATCGTATAACTGTTACTGTTGCTGGGCAAACAATCGTTTTTGTAGTCAGCAATGTCGTAACGGTCGATGAAATAGTAACTTTATCTTCGACAATTGATAAGGCCGAACAAGGTTATTTCAGTGAGAATACTGTGTTCTCACAAGAGTAAGATTACTCGCATAGGGAGTTGTAAAACTTTACACTCTGAGTAATAAAAAATAAAATAAAAATGGAAAGTGAAAAAAGGAGACATTTATGAAACATAGTAAATTATTTTTAGTTTTAATTACTACATTCTTACTTGTACTCACAGCTGCTTGTAGCAGTGATGGCCATGTCCATATATACGGAAAATGGGTAATTACCACTGAGCCAACCTTAACACAAAAAGGTGAAGCATATCGAGAATGTGAGTGCGGCGACAAAGTAGAAGTTAAAATATCTGACTTATCTAATGAAAAAACTTGGAAAATTTTAGAATCTATTGAACCAACATGTTCTACTAAAGGAAAAACAACATATACATCAAGATATGGTGAAGTTGTTGTTGAAAAAGAAATGTTAAGTCATGAATATGGTGAATGGAAACTAATTGTTGAACCAAGTAAAACTGTAGAAGGAAAAGCTTCTCATACATGTAAATTTGGTGAAGAAGAAGAAGTAATAGTTCCAGTATTAACTGATGAGACTGTATGGACACTTACTGATAAAAAAGATGCAACATGCACAACATCAGGAAATGAATCATATGAATCAGTATATGGTACTGTTAATGTGGTATTTGAAGCAACAGGACATACTTATGGAAAATGGACGCTCGTAACTGAACCTACTTTAACAGAAGCAGGTTCTGCTCAAAAAGAATGTCACTGCGGTGATAAAGTAACAGAAGTTGTTCCATCTTTAACAGATGCTACTGTTTGGACAGTAAATGAAAAAGCTGCAACATGTACTGAAAATGGTGAAAGAGTTTATACATCAGTATATGGTACTGTTAAAGTAGTGCTTGAAGCAACAGGACATACTTATGGAAAATGGACGCTCGTAACTGAACCTACTTTAACAGAGGCAGGTTCTGCTCAAAAAGAATGTCACTGTGGTGATAAAGTAACAGAAGTTGTTCCTTCTTTAGCAGATACAACTATTTGGACATTAAGTTCAGAAGTATTACCTACTTATAGAGAAGATGGTAAACAAGTTTATACATCAACTTATGGTACAGTAGAAGTAGTACTTGATAAACTAGTTGCTCCATACGATGGAAAAACATACGGAAACTTTTTATTTGATGCTGATGATGATGCAAATGGTTTCATCAATGGTGTTATTAAAATCGAAACTGCTTGGGGTAAAGCAACTTTAACTCTTAACAATAAGGGTGAAGGTGAAGGAACTGCTTTCCCATTCCGTGGTTTAAATATTTTTACAATGATTGATCCATCAACTGGTAAAATGTCTATTAAACAAGTTCCATACGCATCAGATGAAGATGGTAATACTTATCTAAATTATGAAGACGTTACAGTATTTGAAGCATATGTTGATTTAGAAACAGGCATTATCGTTAGACCACATCGCGTAATGTATAATGACATAATTGTATTAACACCTTTTGAAACTGATACAACATCATCAAATGCGGTTGCATCTGCATGGGATGATGCGATAGCAGTTGAATATACTGTTAATGAAAATGTATATCGTATCTTTGTTTATAAATCAGTTGTATACTTTGGTGTATCATTTGTCGATGGTGATAATAAACCAATAGCTGCTAACGAATGCTATAACGCACCACTTTTATACGTAAAAGATGCAAAGGGTGAAGTAATTTCGGGATTTGCTTATAATGGTACAAAAGAAGTTGTTGTAGATGGTTATGAAGGCAAATATCTTGAAGGAACTAATGAGTTAGTTCTTAGTGGATTTGGTACAGCTCTATATAATGGTGAAGCTGGTACTTATACAAAACTTTCTGAAAATGTTCTTGCAGTAAGCTTAAGTAACGCTTATTATGAAGTTACTTTAGACAAAACTACAAAACAATTTACATCAGAAAAACCAATGGTAGAAATAACATTTGTAACTAATGAACAAGAAGTTATTATCGCAAATATTGTTACAAATAAAAATGTTAAAATTAATCTTCCAATTCCTACAATTGAAACAAAAGTATTCGGTGGTTGGTATTTGGATGCTGAATGCACAAAACCAGTACCTAATGAATATGTTCCTACTAGTGATGTAACACTATATACTGTATGGAAAGATAAAGTAGTAATCAATCTAGTTGGTGTATTAGAAGGCGATGAAAGCGTTAAGTACTTAGGTGCAGGTGAAAAAATAGGATCAATTCTTCCTAATTATACTGTTGATTTAGTTACAAAAAGAGTATTTAAAGGTTGGTATTTAGATGCTGAATATACTGAAGCTGTTTCAGAAGAAGCAGAAGTAACTGTTGATGATAATAATGTAACTATTTATGCTAAATGGGAAGAATTACCTGCATATTTTGGATCATATAAAGGTTCTGAAATTTGGGGTAAAAACTCTGGCGGCTCAAGTTATGTAAGTTTAAATATTGATGCTGAAGGCAATATAACAGGTAAATTCACAGGTGTAGTTGTTTCGTATGATAAAGAAACTCAAAAAATAACTTGGAAACCATCAGCAAGTTCAAGTACTTCTTATGGATTCTGGTTTGATGAAGAAACTGGTTTACTTGCTACACACTATAACTCAAAAACTGAAATTGGTACTGACTACTACCTATTCTCAATGACAGAAGATAGTAAATGTATTAAAGGACAATATGGTATTAATTGTAATAAACCATCATCAACTTTAATTGGTTACTATGCACGTTTAGTTGATATCGTAACAAAACAAGGTCAAAAACTAGTGTTCATATATGGTGATAGCATTTATTCAAATATTACTGTATCATCAACAAAAGGTGAAGCGCTAGATATAAGTAGCGTGGGTACTTCAAAAACTGTTGTAGTAATAAATGCAGAAACAGATGATATTATTCTTGCTTTAGCATCAAAAGGTGAATCATTTGATAAAGAAAGAAACACTATTCCACTTGATCCATATTTTGGTACATATCAAGCAGGTGAAAAAACAGTAATTCTTGATGGTACTGGTGTAATCGTTTATGATGGTAAGACAGGTACTTATGAATTAACGGCTTCAGGTGTTTCATATGGATTTGATGTATATCTAAATGAAAATACCGAATATTATCAATTAACATTAGATGGTAAGAATGCAATAATGGTTAAACCAATGGTTACTATCAACTATGTTGTTGGTGAAGGTCATACTGAAGTATTAGCTCAAGAAGTTAATATTAACATTAATTTTGTTTTACCAGTTTTAACAGAAGACAATTTTGTATTCAATGGTTGGTATTTAGATGCTGAATTTACAAAAGCTGTAGGTACATCTTTTGTTCCAACAGAAAATGTTACTTTATATGCTAAATTCTCTAACCCTGCTGACTTAACAATCGTTTACAACAATGGTGAAGCTAATGATGTTATTAGATATTCTGTTGGCGATATTGTAGAAATTCTTGATCCAGAATATACAAAACATAAATTTGAAGGTTGGTATACTTCAGAAGATTTTGCTGAAGGAACTGAATGGAAATCAGGAACTGAAATTACGGTAGACACAACAATCTATGCAAAATGGAGTGATGCCCCTAAATATAATAATAAATATTTACCAGTTGAAGTTTCTGGAACTAATAAAGATGGTAAAGAATCATATATTTATACAAGAACAGCAGCCATTTTAGATATCAATCCTAATGGTGTAGGTACAGCTTCAGGATACCCATTCTCAGGTACTACAACTGTTACAAAATATGATAAAGATACTAATACAATCCAATTAACAAATGGAACAAAAGTTTATAATGGTGTAATTGATCCTGTAAGTGGCATAATTATTTTGACATACAATTCAGGTGAAACAGCTGTTTTAGGCGAAGTATATTTCTTAACACCATTTATTAGTTCTACAAACAGTAGTTTCGCAAGTTCTTATTGGAATAGTGGTTTAACTAGATGTATCGAATATACATATGATAATACAACATATACATGCTTTGTAAAAGATGGTAAAGTATATTTTGATGTAACATTCAAAGATGCTGAAGGTAACGCTGTAAATGGTAAGGAATGCTATCATTCTGCAACACTATATGTTTATGATAATGAAAATAACCTAATTGCTAAATATGGCTTTGATGGTACTACTCAAAATAATCTTGATGGTTACGAAGGTAAGTATACTAATGGTGAACAAGAATTAACTCTTGATGGTGTAAAAGTAGCAACATTAGATTCAGTAAAAGGTGAATATATTTTAGTTGAAGGTGCTGAATACACATTAGATGCATATATCGACAATGTATATTACGAAATAACTCTTGATGTAGAAAATCGTACATTCACTATTAATAAACCAATGGTTACCATAACATTCGTCAGTGAACACACTAGTGTTGATGCGATAACACTTAATAAAAATATAAAAGCGACATTACCAGCACCAACAAATAGTGCGTATAAATTTAGAAATTGGTATTTAGATGCTGAATTAACACAAAAAGTTGATAATGAATACACACCAACTACTGATGTAACATTGTATGCTAAATGGGATGCATTAGTTATATTAACAGTTGTTTACGGAAATACCTTAAGTGATGAACAATTCGAATATGGTGTTGGTGATATTCCAAGTTTAGCAATTCCACCATATACTGATGGTAAAGTATTTAATGGTTGGTATTTAGATGCTGAATTAACAAATGCATACACTCTAGCAGCTTTAGAAAATAACTTAACAATCTATTGTGCTTGGATTGAAGCTGTTCCTCAATTTGGTAAATACAAAGGTTTCGAAACTTATGGAACATCATCTAGCAGTGTTAGTTTATGGGCTAGAAAAGATCTAAATGTTGATGCTTTAGGAAATGTAACAGGAGAATTAGAAGGTACAATTAGTGAATATGATGCTACAACTGGTGCATTCATTTTCACAAAGAAAGCAAATAGCAAGTACAAATATCTTGGTTACTTCGATGCTGCAAATGGTATACTTGTAATTTCATATAATTCTATTGCTGAAGGCAAAGAACCAACATTAGGAACTGACGTTTATGTATACTTTAGCAACGCTACAACTGTAACAGGCGATAAGAGTTTATCAGCTCATCTTGAACAAGGTAAAGCTCGTCTTGTTAAAGTATCGTTTACAGGTTACAAAGACACTGAAGTATATATTTACATTGATAATGAAAAAGTATACTATAATGTAACATTCAAAGCTAATGGCGAAGATGTAAGTATATCAAAAGCTAATAGTTCATCTAATTTACAAATATTTGATTCTAATAATAATGTTATTGCAACATATGAAAAAGGTTCAAAGGTAACTGCATAGATAAACTAATTATAAAAAGGCATATTGTGCTTCATGCACCAATATGCCTTTGTTTTTTAAAATTAATCATACTTGTAAAAGCCTTCTTTGCTTGCTTTACCTAACTTACCTTCATCAATATATTTTTTCAACATTTTTGACATGCCTTTAAAATTATATGGTGCTAAAAATGATGGTATTTTAACATACATTTGAACGATATTATATGCTGTTTGTAGACCAACTGTATCTAATATTTGAAATGGTCCTTTCGGAGCACCTGTGCCAAGGGTCCAAGCTTTATCAATACTTTTAGGATCAGAAACGCCATTTACATATAAATCCATTCCTGAAAATAAGAGTGGAACAAGCATGGAATTTAAAAGATATCCTGATTTTTCTTTTCTTACAGGTAGGGGAATCATTCTAATTGCTTCAGCAAATTCAATTACTTCCTCAAAGTATTTTGGATCAGTTTTAGGTGATGCCATAACTTCTACCATATTATTTTTCCATATTGTATTAGCGAAGTGAAGGGCCAGGTATTTATTACTTCTACCAGTACTCTTAGCTAGTTTAGAAGGAAGTAATGTTGAAGAATTAGTAACGATAACAGTTTTTTCAGGCAATACTTTAGATAGTTTCTCATAAAAAGCCATTTTTTCATCCGCAATTTCGGCCATCGATTCAATTACTAAATCGGCATTATTCACAGCGCTTTCAAGATTAAGTTCAAGCTTTATCGAAGCATAGGCATTTTCTGATGCTTTAAGGCAAGCATCCTTATTAAAATTCTCATATGCAGAAATACCATTTGCCCAAATACGAGAATCATTCTCTTTAATTTCGGCCATCATTTTGATTGTTTCATCATAAACTTTTTTTAAATTGTCTAGTTTTGGTTTAGTTCTGCCAATACTTGCTTCACTTCTTAACCAAATTGTTACATCAAACCCACAATATGCAGCTTGATAGGCAATTTGACTTCCCAAAACGCCACCACCAGCGACTACGATTTTTTTATAATTCATAATATACCTCCATATTTTTCTCATTTATATTTTGTACTTTTTTTAGAAAAATATAAATAGATAATTCAAGCATAGAATGGATAATTATTACAAATAATATAAAAAATGCATAAAGTATTTTTTTCATATTTTTTAGGATAAAATGATAAAATATGTGTAAGCACATTATAAGGAGGCTAATAATGAAAAAACATCGCGTATTAGTTTTAGTAAATAGAGAAAAAGATAAAAATCTACTTTTTACAAAAGAAGTAGTAGATTTTCTTAGTAGTAAAAATATTGAAGTCTATTTAGAAGATGCAATATATAAAGAGTTTCCATATTTATTAAAAATTGATAACACTACCGAAATTGATTTTGTTTTGGTGTTAGGTGGCGATGGAACACTTATAGATGCTTTACACAGATATATTAATAATGATTATAAATATTTTGGAATAAACTTAGGTAGAGTTGGGTGTTTGTTAGAAGCTACAATTCACAATTATAAAACTAAAATAGAAGCAATACTAAAAAATAATTGTATGCTTGAACATCGAAACGTAATAGCTTACGCTGTTGTTGATGCTGAAGGTCATAAAATTAAAGGGGAAGCTTTTAATGAAGTAAGTCTTGAAAGAGGAAGATTATTTAAAATGTTGAAGGTTAATATGTATATTAATTATCATAATAAAACATCATTCTATGCTGATGGAGTTGTTGTGGCCACTTCAACCGGTTCAAGTGCTTTCAATCTTTCCTGTGGCGGTCCCCTTCTTTTACCGGATGCTAAAAATTATGTTATAACACCTATATGTCCTCAACTACGTTCGATAACTTCGTTAATTGTTAATGATAAAGATATCATAACAATAGATATTAAGAATGAGGGTGTTTCTTTAAAGAACACGCAGTACAAACCAGTCGTAATGGTCGATGGGAGAACAATGATAGAGATAGATGAGGATAGTCTGATATCAATTGAAAAAAGTGATAAAATTTTAAAAATTATAAAAGTTGATAGCGAGATACCACTTTTTGAACCAACATTTAAGGTTTCAATGTCTAGTTACAAATCAAACTTTTATGATACGGGAGAAGAAAATGAGCGCGTATAAGCTTAATGAAATAATAAGCAAAAAAGAATTAAATAGTACAGTTACCCAAATGGAAATATATTCTCCGTATATCGCAAAAAAAGCTGAACCAGGTGAATTTATTATTTTAAGGGTAGACGAAAATGGTGAAAGAATACCACTAACTATAGCTGGTTATAACCGTGAAGAGGGAAGTGTCAAAATCATTTTTCAAATTGTTGGAGCGACAACTATGTTATTGAATAATCTACAAGTTGGTGAGGTTATTCATGATTTTGTGGGGCCGTTAGGAAAAAAAACAGAAACGGAAGGATTAAAGAAAGTGGCAGTTGTTGGAGGAGGAGTAGGATGTGCTATTGCTTTACCTATTGCTGAAAAGCTTCACAATGCTGGGTGCGAAGTTCACGCTATTATTGGTTTTAGAAATAAAGATTTAGTAATATTAGAAGAAGAGTTTGAAAAAGTGACTGCAGAAGTTCATCTTATGACTGATGATGGCAGTAGTGGTACTAAAGGATTAGTAACGGATGCCTTAGAGAGTTTGATAAATGCTGGTAATGTATATGATGAAGTTATAGCTATAGGACCTTTGGTAATGATGAAATTTGTTACTCTACTTACTAAAAAATATAATATAAAAACGATCGTCAGTATGAATCCCATAATGATTGATGGTACTGGAATGTGTGGTTGTTGTAGACTCACTGTTGGAGGAAAAACCAAATTTGCATGCGTCGACGGTCCGGACTTTGATGGTTTTCAAGTTGATTTTGATGAAGCTATTTCACGCTCCAAAAGTTATTTGGAGTTTGAAAAAAGATCACGTGAAAAGATGTGTAATCTTTTAAAGAAAGAGGTAAACTAAAATGCCTAATATGTCGTTAAAGAAACATGAAATGCCCACGTTAGACCCAAGTGTGCGTAGTAAATCTTTTGATGAGGTTTCGTTAGGATACACTATAGATGATGCGGTAGCAGAAGCAGAAAGATGTCTGCATTGTAAAAATGCCCCTTGCATTAAGGCGTGTCCGGTTGGAATAGATATTCCCAATTTTATCCAAAAAATAAAAGAAAAAGATTATGATGCGGCGTATGATATTATTGAAAAAAGCAGTTCTTTGCCAGCTGTTTGTGGTCGTGTATGTCCCCAAGAGACCCAATGTGAGGGTAGTTGTGTAAGAGGGGTTAAAGGTGAACCTGTAGGAATTGGACGCCTTGAAAGATTTGTGGCTGATTATCACAATCTTAAAGATCAAAAAGCTGAGGTATCAACTAATAAACTTCACCATAAGGTCGCAATAATAGGATCCGGTCCAGCGGGACTAACTTGTGCTGGACAATTGGCTCAAAAAGGATATGATGTAACTATCTTTGAAGCACTTCATACAGCTGGAGGGGTTTTAGTATATGGCATTCCTGAATTTCGCCTTCCTAAAGCAATCGTTACACAAGAGATCAAAAATCTCATCGCTAAAGGTGTAAAAATCCAAACTAATATGGTAATAGGAAAAGTATTGTCAATTGATGAATTAATAAATGATTACCAATTTGAAGCTGTGTTTATAGGAACCGGAGCCGGTTTACCTAAGTTTATGGGGATACCTGGTGAAAACCTAAAAGGTGTATACAGTGCTAATGAAATTTTAACAAGAGTTAATCTTATGAAAGCTTATGAAAAAGATTCTCAAACACCTATTAAACATAATACGAATGTCGCAGTAGTTGGCGGTGGAAATGTTGCGATGGATGCCGCAAGATGTGCTAAGCGTTTAGGTGCTAAAAATGTATATATAGTCTATCGTAGAGGATTAGAAGAGTTGCCTGCTAGAAAAGAGGAGGTAGAACATGCGAAAGAAGAAGGGATTATTTTTAAAGTTTTAACTAATCCTATAGAAATACTTTCTGATGAAACGGGAACGGTCAATAAAATTAAATGCGTCGAAATGGAATTAGGTCTTCCAGATGCATCTGGAAGAAGAAGACCACTTGTGAAGGAAAACTCTGAATTTGAAATGGAAGTTGATTCCGTTATTATGGCTCTCGGTACATCACCTAATCCTTTGATAAAGAATACCACAGATGGTTTAAAGACGGAAGTCTGGGGTGGAATTATCACTGATGAAAATGGTTTGACTTCAAGAGAAGGTATATATGCGGGAGGAGACGCCGTTACTGGTGCAGCGACAGTTATCCTTGCGATGGGCGCAGGTAAAAAAGCTGCGGAGGCAATTGATAAATACCTTAAGACTAAATAATAGGTTTAAAATAAGAAAAATTACTGAATATATGATAAAATAAATGTAGGTTTTAAAAAGACCTACATTTTTATTAATGAGGTTTAATATGAAAAAAATACTAATACTCTTGCTCGTTTCGTTATTCTTTATTTTAACTTCTTGTACGAGAATATATGGCAATTATCCTAATACTATATATGCCACATTAGATGTAGATGAAAAGGCAGGTACTGTCAAAGTTTTTGAATATCTAATTAATTTAAAAAACTATGAGTACTACGAAAAATCACAAGATGAAGATGTAAATGTATTGCCTGATAATTATTTTAAAGGTGGAACTGCCCCAAAAATGGGTAATCTCAATATCCCTAACGGTTTTGATAAATTAGAAACTCATTTAAATTCTTTGGATATTGGTGTAATTGATGTCCAAGGATTTGTTAATAATAATGAAATTAAAGGCATAGTAAATGTTTATGATAAAACAGCAGGATATTTGTCAGGCGGAGGAAATTACGCAGTTGAAGAAATAAATTATGGAGCGTTATTTCATTATAACGCTTTAGAAGATAAATTCGTAATAGTTGAGAAAATTCCTGAAGCAGTGATAGTATCAGCATATGAAAATACTCTTTTATATTGGAAGAAGGAAGCTTATTATTCATATAATATCGATACTTCTAATACAACTTACTTGGTAAAAGATAAAGCGTATGATAAGGGGTTAACCCATTATTCGTATACAAATATTGTAACTTATGGTGATATGGTATTTATAATAATGACAAAAGGGAAAATGAGTACTGATATAACATATATCTATTACTACAATTATCGTGATAATAAAATAGAAGAATTAAAAAAAGGAGATAAATAATGATATCGTTGCCAGAAAAATATTATTTAGTAATAAACGACCGCTTTGAACTCTTTTTTAGAGGAGTGATAAAGAAACATAACCCTTACCAATATTATGTAAAAGCATATTGTGAAAAAGGTTATACATATAATAGATATTTTACCTACACTCCAATAGAAGGGGAAGAAGGAGAATACCCATTGAGTATTATTGTTTATGATGATGATGGCCAAATAATTGAACAAAAAGACACAATTCTAATCGTTAATAAACCGGAAAAACCATTAAAAAAATTAAACGTTTTATGTATTGGTGATAGTGAAACTGTAAATGGTGTATGGCCCTATGTTGGATATCAGAAATTTTCCGAAGTATTTCCTAATAGTTTAAATTTTATCGGCAAAATGAAAAAAGAAGAAATTGGCTTTGAAGGTTATGGTGGCTGGCAATGGAAGACTTTTTGTGGTGACGAAACAGAAAGTAGAACATCATCGGTTTGGGTCAAATGTAAACATAAATTAGAACCTTGTAATGTTCATAGCATATGGATCAATAATGATTTAGAGTGGGTCTTAGAAACCATAACACCTAACAAGTTAAAATTTAAAAGAGGAAGTAATAATACTACCCTTACAAATCCCAAATTAGCAGAAACATTTACATTAAAATTTGGCAATTTTAAACACGATGATATAGAAGTTGAAGAGTATGAATACTCTGATGCGAATCCATTTTGGAATAAGCTTGAAAGTAAATTAGATTTTAAAACATACCTTGAAGATAATAATTTAGAAAAACCTGATTTAGTTATTACTTTTTTAACAGGGAATGGTTTATATATTCCTTATGCAAAAGAATTTCCAATTCATGAAGAGTACGCTACAAAATTTTTAAAAGCTCTTCATGAAGCTTTTCCTAATGCCTTAATCGGTACTATGGGAATTGAACTTCCTTGTTGTAATGGCGGAGTAACAGCATGTTATGGAGCTAGCGGATACTATCATGATTGGTATGGGGATACAATAAGTACATTTCATTATGATGAATGGTTAATGAAGTTTGTTAAAACCCCTTATTTTAAGAATTTTACGTATTATTTTGATGTTAAGAGTCAATTTGATAGTGAAAATAGTTATCCATATGAATTACAAAAAGTAAACAATCGAAGCGATGTTATGGAAAAACTAGGTACTAATGGACTTCATCCATCACTTAATGGATATAAACAAATTGGTGATGCTTTCTATCGCTTTTTAGTACAACTGGTTAAGGAATATAATAAGTTACATCAAGAATAAAAAATATAGGACTACAATAGAAGTGTATCTCATTTCATATGTAGTCCTTTAGTTTTTATAATATTAAAGACTTTTAACTTTTTTAGCGTATTTTAAAAAAGTACAGCGATTCATATTAAGTAGTTTAGCTGCTGTGACATTACTAATTTCCTTGTTTTTAAACTTTCTAACGATTAATTCAAAATTCTCGGGTAATTTATAATGAGGTCTTCCTAAATGTATACCTCTTTCTTTAGCGATTCTAATACCTTCTGCTTGCCTTTTTCTTATATTTTCACGCTCATTTTGAGCAACAAAAGATAGGACCTGTAAAACGATATCTGCAATAAATTTGCCGACTAGATTTCTTTCTTCTGTTCTTGTATCTAATAAAGGGAAGTCAATTACAAAAATATCTGCTTCAATTTCCTTGGTTATTGAAGCCCATTCTTCAATAATCATTTCGTAGTTTCTACCTAACCTATCGATTGATTTAATAATTAATAAATCTCCCTTCGTTAATTTCTCTTTTAACAATTGATAGTTCGATCTGTTAAAATCCTTACCACTTTGCTTGTCAATAAAAATTTCTTTATCACATAAGTCATATTTTCTCATTTCTTCCACTTGTCTTGCGACATTTTGCGTTGTTGTTGAAACGCGTACATAGCCATATCTCATAGCTTTACCTCCTTTAATATGTTTAATTATATCAAAATCGACCACATTACTAAGTAATAAAAGGGATAATAAGGTACTATTTAAAAAGAGGTCGAAAAATTTCGTTTCTTGTTTCTTGCTTATTTTTTATAAATTTGATATAATAATTAAGAATTAAAAAAGCGAAAATGGAATACATTTTCCGTATAGGAGGCTAATATTATGAGTAAAATTGATTTAATGAAATATGGCATCACTGGAACAAAAGAAATCGTTCATAACCCATCTTATGAAATGTGTTTTGAAGAAGAAACTAACCCAAACCTTGAAGGCTATGAAAAGGGTCAAGTAAGTGAACTTGGTGCTGTTAATGTTATGACAGGTATTTATACTGGCCGTTCGCCTAAGGATAAATATATTGTTGTTGATGAAAATTCTAAAGATACTGTATGGTGGACTTCAGATGAGTATAAAAATGATAATCATCCAGCATCAGTCGAAGTATGGAAAACCATCAAAGATATCGCTATTAAAGAATTATCAAATAAACGGTTATTTGTAGTTGACGCTTTCTGCGGCGCTAACAAAGATACACGTATGGCTGTACGTTTCATTGTTGAAGTTGCATGGCAAGCACACTTTATTAAGAATATGTTCATTCGTCCTACAGAAGAAGAACTTGCAAATTTTGAACCAGATTTTGTTGTTTATAATGCTTCAAAAGCTAAAGTTGCTAATTATAAAGAATTAGGACTAAATTCTGAAACTTGCGTAATGTTTAATATCACAAGCCGTGAACAAGTAATAATTAATACTTGGTATGGTGGTGAAATGAAAAAAGGTATGTTCTCTATGATGAACTATTATCTTCCATTAAAAGGTATCGCATCAATGCATTGTTCTGCTAATACTGATATGGAAGGAAAGAATACAGCTATTTTCTTTGGTTTATCAGGAACAGGTAAAACTACTTTATCAACTGATCCAAAACGTTTATTAATTGGTGATGATGAACATGGTTGGGATGACAACGGTGTTTTCAACTTTGAAGGCGGATGTTATGCAAAAGTTATCAATCTTGATAAAGAATCTGAACCAGATATTTATAACGCAATAAAGAGAAATGCTTTATTAGAAAACGTTACTTTAGATAAGGATGGAAAAATTGATTTTGCCGATAAGAGTGTAACTGAAAATACAAGAGTATCTTATCCAATTGATCATATTGAAAAAATCGTTCGTCCAGTTTCTTCAGCTCCTGCAGCTAAGAATGTAATTTTCTTATCAGCAGATGCATTCGGCGTTCTTCCTCCAGTTTCTATTTTAACAAAAGAACAAACACAATATTATTTCCTTTCTGGTTTTACTGCTAAACTTGCTGGAACAGAACGTGGAATTACTGAACCTACTCCAACATTCTCAGCCTGCTTTGGTCAAGCATTCCTTGAATTACACCCAACAAAATATTCTGAAGAATTAGTTAAGAAAATGGAAAAGAGCGGAGCTAAAGCTTATTTAGTAAACACTGGATGGAATGGTACTGGTAAACGTATTTCTATTCGTGATACACGTGGTATTATCGATGCAATTCTTAATGGAGACATTTTAAATGCCCCTACGAAGAAAATACCTTACTTTGATTTAGAAGTTCCAACAGTATTAAATGGTGTTGCTACAAACATTTTAGACCCACGCGATACTTATCAAGATCCTGAAGAATGGAATAAAAAAGCTGAAGATTTAGCATCAAGATTCATCAAGAACTTTGCTAAATATGAAGGCAATAAAGCAGGTAAAGCTTTAGTAGAAGCAGGACCTAAATTAACTAAGTAATAAACAAAATACCCTAGTATAACGCTAGGGTATTCTTTTATATACGCTATTGTTTGAATAAAAAGGAATAATATGGTATAATACTTTTTAGGAAGTGACAACAATGGAAGAAAAACAAAATAACAAAATATTAGACTTTTTTATAAAAACCCTAAATGGTATGGCTTATGGCCTTTTTGCAACCTTAATCATTGGGACAATAATCGGTACGATAGGAACTTTTTTTAAAAATAGTGATATTAATTTCTTTAAAGAAATATATAACATTTTAGGTGATGGACAAACAGGAGTTTCTTGGTGCCTTGGAATATTAACAGGGGCAGGAATTGGTATAGGAATAGCACTGACATTAAAGGCAAATGTTTTGTCAACAATTGTTTTGGCAAGTGTTGGCGAAATTGCCGCGTATTTATCCCTTACAACCAAATTTGTAACCAATAATCATCAAACGCTCAATGCTGTAAAAATTGGTGATCCCCTCACCATTTATCTTGTAGTCGTAAGTGTGGCTTTATTGATGAAAATAATTTTTAAAAAGAAAACGCCCGTAGATATTTTAATAATACCGCTATTTGGAGTGATTACTGGAATAATAATTAGTGTACTATTAAGATATCCTACAATATATGTAACTTATGGAATACAGTGGTTAGTTGGTAATGCAACTAGTGCTCAACCATTTATAATGGGAATAGTTGTATCTGTTCTAATGGGAATGGCTCTTACCGCTCCTATATCAAGTGCTGCTATTGCGGCGATGATATTTACTATTCCTCAATCAATAACTTTTAGTCAAGCATTATCATCACCTGAATATGTAGGGTTAGCTTTAGCAAGTGGGGCAGCGATTGTCGGATGTTCTACGCAAATGGTTGGATTTGCTGTACAATCAAGAAAAGATAACCAAATAGGAATAGTGTTATCGGTAGGAATTGGTACTTCAATGTTACAATTTAAAAATATTTTAAAACGCCCTGTTATTTGGCTTCCTACAATAATTACTAGTGCCATTTTAGGCCCAATTTCAACTTGCTTGCTGAAATTAGGATGTTTTGGTAGTGCAGCAGGGATGGGCACAGCTGGATTAGTTGGTCAAATAGGAACCTTTAGTTCAATGGGAAATACTTGGCAAACATGGGTTGGTATAATTGTTTTAGAAATTATCGCGCCAATGGTATTAGTGTATATCATTGATAAGGTATTTAGAAAACTTAAATGGATAAAAGATGGCGATTTAAAAATATAATATTTGATTTACCTGTTAAAAAATGGTATAATATACCTATAGACAATATTTATATAAAGAAAGGTGTGTAATTATGGCTTATATAAATTATTCTCGTGAATTATTAGATAAATTTTGTATGGAAGCTTTCCAAAAATTTGGTTTTACCAAAGAAGAAAGTAGAATAATCTCTGATGTATTATTAATGTCAGATGATTTTGGAATTGAATCACATGGTATGCAACGTTTAGTTCGTTATCATAAAGGTATCGCAAGTGGTTTAATCGATGTTAAAGCAAAACCAGAGGTTGTTTTTGAAACACCAATTAGTGCTGTTATCGATGGACATTCAGGAATGGGACAATTACTAGGTCACAAAGCTATGGAAATGGCTATTGAAAAAGCAAAAACAAATGGTGTAGGTATCGTATCAGTACGTAATTCTAACCATTATGGTATCGCTGGATACTATGCAAGAATGGCAATGGATCAAGGCTTAATTGGTTTTTCTTGTACTAATTCTGAAGCGATTATGGTTCCTACTTTTGGGAAAAAAGCAATGCTAGGTTCAAATCCAATCGCTTGCAGTGCCCCTGCTGACCCTTATCCATTCTTCTTTGATGCATCAACTACTGTGGTTACACGTGGAAAGCTTGAAATGTATAATAAAATGGATAAACCTATTCCAACAGGATGGGCTGTAAATAAAGAAGGACAATCATCCAATAGTGCTAGTGAAGTACTTGGAAATATCAAAGCTCATGAAGGTGGCGGTATCGTGCCACTAGGTGGAGACACAGAACAATTGGGCGGCCATAAAGGATACGGATATGGTATGCTTTGTGAATTATTCTCTTCAATTTTATCACAAGGTATGACATCAGCTCATACAATGCAAAATGGTTTTTCAGGAATTTGCCATGGCTTTATGGCAATCAACCCTGCATTCTTTGGCGATCCTGAAGCAATTAAAAAACATTTTAGTGAATACTTAACAGAACTTCGTGAAAGTCCTAAAGCTAATGGCGCTACACGTATTTACACACATGGTGAAAAAGAAATGGAAGCTATTAAGAAAGTTCAAAAAGAAGGTATTCCAGTAAACGAAAATACAGTTAGAGAAATGATCGATATGGCTAAATACTTAGGTATGGATGTAAAAGCATACTTCGGTGATTTCGACGAAACAAATAATTCTAATTTTAAGAGTAGCTATTAAAAAGAGGTATTGAAAATGGCAGAAAAAACAGTTTATGAAAAAAGTTTAGAACTTCATGAAAAAAATCATGGTAAAGTAGAAGTTATCTCTAAAGTTAAAGTTGAAAATCGTGAACAACTTTCACTTGCTTATACACCAGGTGTTGCAGAACCATGTAGAAAAATTCACCAAAATCCTGCAGATGTTTATAAATACACAGCTAAAGGAAACTTAGTGGCTGTAGTATCAGATGGCACAGCTGTTTTAGGATTAGGTGATATTGGTCCTTTAGCAGGAATGCCTGTAATGGAAGGAAAAGCTATTTTATTTAAAGAATTTGCTAACGTTGATGCTTTTCCAATTTGCTTGGATACCAAAGACGTTGACGAAATTGTTGAAACAATTAAGCGTATAGCTCCTTGTTTTGGTGGTATTAACCTTGAAGATATTTCTGCACCTCGTTGTTTTGAAATTGAAGCAAGACTTAAAAAAGAACTTGATATACCAGTTTTCCATGATGATCAACATGGTACAGCAATCGTTGTTTGTGCAGGTTTAATTAACGCCTTAAAAGTTGTAAAAAAAGAATTTAAAGATGTTAATATTGTTATTAATGGTGCTGGTAGCGCTGGTATTTCTATCTGTAAATTAATTTTACAATTTGGTGTAGGAAATGTAGTACTAGTTGATAAAAATGGTGCATTATGTCCTGGTGAAGAATGGATGAACCCAGCACAAAAAGCTATGGCAGAAGTTACTAATAAAAATCATGAACGTGGACCATTAAAAGAAATAATCAAAGGTAAAGACATTTTCATCGGTGTATCAGCTCCTAACCTTGTTAGTGCTGAAATGGTAAAAACTATGGCAAAAGATCCTATTATTTTTGCAATGGCTAACCCTACACCTGAAATTATGCCTGATGTTGCTAAAGAAGGCGGCGCAGCTGTTATTGCGACAGGAAGATCTGATTTTCCTAACCAAATCAATAATGTATTAGTTTTCCCTGGAATCTTCCGTGGTGCTTTAGATGTTAGAGCGACAGACATTACAGAAGAAATGAAATTAGCAGCTAGTCGTGCTATTGCTTCTTTAATTACACCTGAAGAATTAAATTCTGAATATATCATTCCTTCACCATTCGATAAACGTGTTTGTGCCGTTGTTGCTGAAGAAGTAGGAAAAGTAGCTCGTATGCAAGGAATTGCTAGAAAATAATAACTATGTGCAATCTTGTATTGCACATTTTTAAAAATGGAGGAAACATGGCTAATTATAAATTACCATATTATAAAGGATACATCGATTTAAATATCCCCGATGATGAGGTAGCTGGTGTACTTGTTTCTAAGACAGAATCATATGTACCTAAATTAAGTGAAGAAGAACTTGTGCGAGAAGCGTTAAATAATCCTATCGCATCTATGCCATTATGTGATTTGGCAATTTCCAAAAAACATATCGTAATTATTTCTAGCGATCACACAAGACCAGTTCCTAGTCATATAACGATGCCTATTCTTTTAGAAGAAATAAGAAAAAAGAATCCTAATGTTAAAATAACTATTCTTATCGCAACAGGTATGCATCGACCTACTACGCATGAAGAATTAGTTAACAAATATGGTTCTAAAATTGTTGATGAAGAAGAAATAATTATTCATAACGCTTATAATGATGAAGAAATGACCTTTAAGGGTATTCTTCCATCTGGCGGAGAACTTTGGGTAAATAAATTAGTTGATGAAGCGGATTTACTTATTAGTGAAGGCTTTATTGAACCACATTTTTTTGCAGGTTTCTCTGGTGGTAGAAAATCAGTCTTACCAGGTATTGCTTCTAAAAAAACAGTTTTATGGAATCATAATGCCAAATTCATCGCTAGCAAATATGCAAGAGCAGGGAATTTAAAAGAAAACCCTATTCATCAAGATATGCTTTTTGCTGCTAAACAAGTGAAGTTAGCATTCATTTTAAATGTAGTAATAAATGGTGAAAAGAAAATAATAAAAGCCTTTGCGGGAGATCTTGAAGAAGCCCATAAACATGGTTGTGAATTGGTAAAAGAGATTGCTCAAGTAAAACCGATATATTCACAGATCGTAATAACAACTAATGGAGGTTATCCATTAGACCAAAATATATATCAAACAGTTAAAGGAATGACAGCTGGTGAAGCTTGTGTTGAAAAAGGCGGTGTCATCATTATATGTTCATCGTGCGCTGATGGTACAGGTGGTGATTTCTTTTATAAATTATTAGCAGATGCACCTTCTGCAGAGGTTGCTTACCAAAATTTAAACGATGTTGACCCAAGTAAAACAGAATTTGATCAGTGGGAAGCACAAATATTAGCTAGAATATTATGCAAAGCCCATGTAATTATTGTAACGGAAAAATGTGATCCTAAAATAATTACTTCAATGCATATTGATCATGCCTATACAATTGATGAAGCGCTTGCCAAAGCAAGAAAGATTGTTGGCGAAAATAAAAAAGTAACGATTATTCCTGATGGAATAAGCGTAATATTTTAAAGGAGGAAATACAATGAAATATAAATGCTTAATTTGTGGACAAGTATTTGAAGTGAAAGATGGCGAAACACCAGTTTGCCCAGTATGTAAAGCAACAGGTGATAAAGTAGTACCTTTTGTAGAAAATACTATGAATTGGCCTGCAGAACACTTTGTCGGTATCGCTCAAGGCGTTGATAAAGAAGTTTTAGAAGGGTTAAAAAACAACTTTATAGGTGAATGTACTGAAGTTGGAATGTACCTTGCTATGTCACGAAATGCTATGAGAGAAGGATATCCTGAAGTAGCATTAGTTTTAGAACAAATAGCTAAAGAAGAAGCAGAGCACGCTGCAAGATTTCAAGAAATGTTAGGAGAACTTATAAGCACATCGACTAAAGAAAATCTTGAAAAAATGTTAGCTGGTGAAAATGGTGCATGCCATGGTAAAATGGCTATAGCGAAACGTTCAAAAGAATTAAATCTTGATGCTATTCATGATTCAGTACATGAAATGGCTCGTGATGAAGCTCGCCATGGTAAAGCATTAGAAGCTCTATTAAAACGTTATTTTAATAAATAAATATAATACAAACTATTTAATGGTTACAAATATTAATTATTAATAATAGGTGGAATTATGTGGATTATTTTAGCTTTGCTTGCGGCATTTTTTACATCCATGACTACAATTCTTGCCAAAATAGGTATTAAAAATGTCAATTCAAATTTTGCTACATTATATCGAACAGGGATAGTTATTATTTTTGCATTTATTATTTGTCTCATAACAGGAACTATCAATACAATACCTGATCTAACGATTAAAAACTGGTGCTTTTTAATAATTTCAGGAATTGCTACAGTTGCAAGTTGGCTTTGTTATTATAAGGCTATCAAATTAGGTAATATAAATAAAGTTGCTCCGATAGATAAATCTAGTTTCGTTTTAACAAGTATATTATTTTTAATTTTCTTTTTTAACGATACAACAAATAATGGCAATGCATTAACGATTATAATGTTAGTACTATCGATGATATTGATGTTAACAGGAACATTGTTTATGATTTCAAAAGAAAATGGTGTGGAAGTTGACAATAATAAATGGCTAATTTATGCTATCCTAAGTGCTGTATTCGCATCATTTGTATCGTTCTTTGTTAAATTAGGATTACAGGGTATTAAGAGTAATGTGGGAACATTACTTAGAACAATTATAGTGTTTATCTTTTCTCTTGCGATTGTATTATGTCGCAAAGATTATAAAGGAGCAAAAAACATCACAGCAAGTTCTTGGATATTTCTAACACTATCAGGTATTGCGACAGGTGCTAGTTGGTTATTTGAGTATAAGGCTTTAAACTTTGTTAATGCCAATCCGATAGCAGTTAATTCTATAGGCAAATTATCAATTCTACTCACGATGCTTTTTTCATTCTTAATCCTAAAAGAGAAATTTAATAAACGCTCAATTTTAGGTTTATTTCTCTTGACCCTTGGCATTGTTATAATAATAATTTTTAGTTTGTAAAGCTTAGAGGTTATATGTGAAAAGATTTGAAGTTAAAAAAATTAAAGTAAAAGGGTTGAGAAATACTAGAGATTTAGGACAACTATCTGATATTACTCAATATAAAATTAAGAAAAATGTTCTTTTCAGAAGTAGTAGATTAGATAAAATGAGTGAAAAAAGACGCAATAAGTTTTTAAATGATTACAATATAAAAACAGTTATTGATTTAAGAACGGATGTGGAAATAAACGAAGGTAAAAAAATAGTTTTTCCACCCTCAATAACGTATATTAGAATACCTATTTTAACAAAAAGGTTTTTTGGTATTACTCATGAAAAGAAGATGTCAAAAGTCTTAAAAAAAGAGAGTGTTAGATACATAGATAAAGTAAAAAAAGATGAATACTTGGTAGAAATGTATAAAAGTATAGTATTTGATGAAGAATCCCAAAAATATTTTAGAGAATTTTTTGATTGCTTAATTGAGCACAAAGAAGGAGCAATCTTATATCACTGTACGAGTGGAAAAGATCGTACAGGAATCGTGACAATGTTTATTTTATTCGTTCTAGGAATTAATGAGCAAACGATTATTGAGGATTATGCAGCATCAACGTACTTTAACAGATCATACATTAGAACAAGAATATTTTTGCTAAAAGCTGCCATTATTTTAGATGTCAAATTTAGAAGATTATTAGCTTCAATGTTGTATAGTAAAAAAGAATACTTACAAAAAACGATTGCAGCTATTAATGACAGATATGGTAGTATTAACAATTACCTAGTGATGGTATTAGGTTTAACTGAAGAAAAGCAAGCAATAATTCGTAAAAAATTACTTGAAGAATAAAAATAATCCATAAGTAGTAAAACTACTTATGGATTATTCTTATATCTAGTTACTTTGTAACTATTTTGTTACTTTTTTCAAAGAAGGCACTTATTATCATTATAATAACAAATACTAATAAATACCATAAAATGCCTTCAATTGGGTGAGCAAAGAAAGTAGCGATGATGATAAAGATGCAACTAATTGTCGCAAGTATTGGCATTACAAAGCGTTTAAATACTCCTAATTCTTTTTCTTTTATCATCATCATAATAAAAATAGGAATATAAAAAGCATAGACTGTAATAATAGGAAGTTCCGATGAATCGAATGCCACACGGCCAAACCATGGCTTAGGGGCTAAATTACTACCATAAAAGAAGACTAGCCAAAGCATACAAATTAGTAAGCCAAAAATGGCGGAATTAGTAGGGACATTAGTTGTTTTATCGACAGATCTAAACTTTTCAGGGTTAATTCCTTCACCTCTAACAGCCATTGAATACATACCTCTAGAAGAAGCTAGAGTAAGACCATTTAAAGTTCCAAGGCATGATATTACAACAAAGACAAATAGAATTGTTCCAGCTGCATTACCAAATATTTTTTTGAATGCCATTACTGCTCCTTCTTGACCATTGTTCATTAATTCGGCATTTGTTGCCCCTCCCGCAAGACCTATATAATAAAGAATATAGATCCCAACAGTTACAAGTGATCCAAGGATAAGCGCTAATGGTAAGTTTCTTTTTGCATTTTTAAGCTCAGCATTGATTGATGTCGCAACAATCCATCCTTCATAGGCAAAAGAAGTGGCGACAAGGGCGGTAAAGAGACCCTTACCGATTCCACCTTCAACTTCTTTCACAATTGTTGTAAAGTTTTCAATGGTTAAGCCATTAATAAGGCCAACAATAGTACCAACTACAGCCATTAAAACGAGTGGAACAAGTTTTATAATAGTGGCAGAAACTTGAAATTTACCAGCAAGCTTAGGTGTTAAAGCGTTTAATACGAAGGCACCGATTAAGTAAATTCCGGCAAGCGTCATTACTTGAGGTCCCGTTATATCCCAGCCAAAAATTACACCTGTATAGCGTGCTGATACCCAAGCAAGAACGGAAGTCATAGCTGGATAATATATCATTGTGGTAAACCAATTTATATAATAAGCAAAGCGAGATGTTGTGACTGCTTCTGCATAGTCAACAACACCATTAACATTACGGTATTTAGTAGCCATAATAGAAAATGTGCAAGCACAAGTTATCATCACTACGCCTCCTAGGGCCCATGCGAGAATTCCTAAAGGTAGGTTACCTCCTGTTGCGTTTAAGACTTTGTCAGATTTAAAAAATACACCACTTCCGACGACAATGCCGACAACAAGGGCTATTGCGGTTGGAAGGCCGTATTTCTCTTTTAATTCATTTTTCATATAGTCACATCCTTATATTAAATATATTAATATTTTACCCTTTAAGTCACAAAAAGTCAAACAAATATACCTTAAATTAAAAAATATAAACTTATTATAATACCATTTTATAATTATTTTATTATATTGTGTGATATAATGATATATAAATAAAATAAGAGGTTGATTATGATAAGATTAGATTATTTACCAGATGCAAAGGATATTAAAATATATCAGGATGATGAGATATTTCGCATTAATACTGATACACACCTTTTAGGAAAATTTATCGATATTCATCGTAAAGATGTAGTATTAGATATTGGGACGAACACGGGAGCCTTGATGCTTTACGCATCACTATTTGACCCAAAAAAGACTCGTAGGTATTGACATTAATGAAAAAGCCTTAGAAATAGCTGAAAAGAATATGAAACTAAATAATGTAAAAAATTATGAATTAATTTATGCTGATGGCAATACTTTTAAATTAGATGAAGAAGTTGATGTGATTATTTTTAATCCCCCTTATTTTAAAACTAAAGCAAAAGATCTTCCAAATAACCATTATCTTTCACTTGCGAAACATGAAGATAATTTTTCACTCGATGCAATGATTGAATGTGTAAATAGAAACTTAAGAGTCAATGGAAAATTATTTTTTTTGTTTACGACTTCTAGATTAATGGAAGTTTTACCACTCCTCGCTTCTAAAAAACTCATTGTAAAAGTTTTAAAATTTGTATATGATATTAATAAACAGCAATCAAATGTAGTTTTGATTAAAGCGGTGAAAGGTGCAAAAGAAGGATTGATTGTTGAAAAACCAATAATTATTGATAGAAAAAGAGGGCAAAATGATCATGAATAGGATAGGCGTTTTTGACTCTGGAATGGGTGGCTTAACAATTTTAGAAAAACTTGTAGAAAACATTCCTAATTGTGATTATATATATTTAGCAGACGAAGCAAATGTTCCTTATGGAACCAAAACGGATGAAGAATTACTTAATATCTTAAAAAAAGTAATTAAATTTTTTAAATTGAAACAAGTTGATTTGATTATCATCGCTTGTAACACGGCGTCTTGTTATATTGAAGAGTTAAAATGCGAAACTACGATTCCTATGTTTGGGATGATTGACATTACCGCCGCAGAAGTATTAAAAAATAAAAATATCAAACGCGTTTTGTTACTCGCAACAGCCCAAACTGTTAAACACCATAAATATGATGATATTTTAAAGAAAAACGGCATTGAAGTAATTGGAATACCATGTCCAGGTTTTATTACATATATTGAAAGTGAATATAAGCCCGCAAGTAGCTATCAAGATGCTTTAATTAAAGAACAATTAAGATGTGTCCTAGGAAGCGATTTCGATGCAGTAATTTTAGGATGTACCCATTTTGGACTAGTTAGAAGTAGCATTGAAAAATTATTTAAAAATGCTTTGGTAATTTCTAGTGAGGAAGCTACGAGCGAGCATTTAAAAAATACTGAAACATTTGATTATAATAAGAAAGGATTTATTGAAATTTATACATCGGGTGATTCTGAAAGCTTTAATAAAAAATTAACATATTTTAAAGACTTACCCAAAGTATCAAAAAAGATATAGAGTACAAATATGAGAGAAATAGATGTAAAAGAAATTACTAACTCAGTCAAAGAGGCTTTAATTAAGGCGTGTGAAGTAATCCCAAGTAATGTTAAAGAAGCTTTGGAAAAAGCTTTAAGCGAAGAAACTGATGAATTATCAAAAAAAGTACTTAGCACCATTATTTTAAATGATGAACTTGCTTTAACAAATCATTTGCCTATTTGCCAAGATACAGGAATTGTTGTATGTTTTGTGGAGATAGGATATGATGTTCACTTAAATGGTGATTTATATGAAGCGATAAACGAAGGTGTAAGAGCAGCTTATACGGAAGGATATTTACGCAAATCCGTTGTAAAAGATCCTTTAAATAGAATAAACACACACGATAATACTCCTGCAATTATTCATGTGGAATTTGTTAAAGGTGATAAGATAACGATAAGACTAGCCCCTAAAGGAGCTGGTAGTGAAAATATGAGTTTTGTTAAAATGCTAACGCCAGCTTATAAAGAAGAAGATATTATTGAAGAAGTAGTTAAAGCAATTAAAGAAGCTGGAGGAAAACCATGCCCACCTCTTGTGGTTGGAATAGGAATAGGTGGAGACCTAGAAAAAGCAGCCTTGCTCGCAAAAAGAGCCATATTTCGCGAATTAGATGACACAAATGAAAATGAATACTATAATAGTTTAGAACAAAAGCTAAAAACAAAAATTAATGAAACGCTTATCGGCCCAATGGGATATGGTGGAAAGACGACATGTTTAGCTGTTAAAATTAATTATTACCCCTGTCATATCGCATCCCTTCCATTAGCAGTTAATATTCAGTGTCATGCAGCTCGGCATAAAACGATTATTATATAGGAGTCATTATGAAGACAGTTAAATTAAATTTGCCATTAACACAAGCAGAAATTAAGAGTCTGAAGAGCGGGGATGAAGTTCTCTTAACAGGTGTAATCTATACTGCAAGAGATGCAGCCCATAAAAGACTATGTGAGTTATTAAAAGAGAATAAACCATTACCATTTAATATAGAAAATGCTACTATTTATTACGTTGGAGCTACGCCCAAAAAAGAAAATCAGGTAATAGGTTCAGCGGGACCTACATCTAGTTATCGAATGGATCCATATATGGCTCCACTGCTTGATGCAGGTTTAAAAATAACAATTGGTAAAGGATCTAGATCAGAAAACGTAAAAGATTTATTGGCAGAACACAATGCTTTATATTTAACAGCAATTGGTGGTGCTGGAGTTGTAATAAATCGCACTATAAAAAAATGTGAGTTGATTGCATATCCTGATCTCGATAGTGAGGCGATATATAAACTTGAAGTTGTCGATTTTCCAGCGTTTGTTACTTACGACACATATAAAAATGATCTATATGAAAGAAATAAGGAAAAATAAAACCAAATTAATTAGTTAGTTAAATATAGATTTAACTAACTAATTTATTTTTTTTGTCATCTTTTATTAAAAAAATTTGCTTGTTTTATTATTGATATTTAAGACTCATTTTGGTATAATAATAAAAAAAGGAGTTTATATGCGTACAGTATTTAAAATAAAAGGTATGTCATGTGCTGCTTGTCAAGCAACAATAGAAAATGGAATTAAAAAATTAAATGGCGTAGATTATGTTAATGTTAATCTTATATCTGAAAAAATGGAAGTAGTGTATAAAGAAAACATAATTACGCCAGCAGATATTAAAAAAGAAGTATCTCGCTTAGGTTATAAAGCGATTTCTGATTTAGATAAAAGTACTTATAAAAATGATAAGAAGCCATTAATAGTATTAATTATTTCCCTTGTATTAATGGGTATAATTATGTACATCTCAATGGGACATATGATTAGGTTACCACTCGCAACAATGATTTTTAAAAATGTTTACCTCTATACTATTTCCCAAGTTGTAATAGCATTGGTTGTAGCTATACTAAATGGTCATTATTTCGTTAAAGGTTTTAAATCTCTCATTACGCTCCATCCTAGTATGGATACGCTCATTTCAATAGGTTCTATCGCATCATTTGGATATAGCCTGTACGCTTTAATTATGGCGTTCATAGCTAAAAATGATGGCAATATGGAGTTATTGATGGAGTATAAACATCAATTATATTTTGAATCATCTGTTACAATCATCGCACTAGTTTCGCTCGGAAAATATCTAGAATCAAGAGCGAAAGTCAAAAGCCAAAAAGCCGTATATGCATTAGCTAAAATGTGTCCTGATACAGTCACGATTAAAGAAAACGGTTCCTTAGTTGAAATAAATGCTGAAAAGGTAAAAGTAGGTGATATTGTTGTCGTTAAACCATTTGAAAGAGTTCCTGTTGATGGTGTAATTGTTGAGGGTATTTCTTATCTTAATGAAGCAACGATCACTGGAGAAGATATGCCTGTTCTAAAAAAAGATGGCGATATGGTAATTTCATCAAGTGTCAATGGTAATAGTACTTTCAAATTCAAAGCTACTAAAGTTGGAAGTGATACAACATTTGCGAGAATCATCAAACTTGTCGAAGATGCTAGTTCTTCCAAACCGCCAATTGCGAGAATTGCCGATAAAGTAAGTAGCGTCTTTGTGCCAATTGTAATGATAATAGCTGTTATAACATTTATAGTTTGGATGATTATTACAAAAGAAGTATCAAGCGCCATCATAAAAGCTGTATCAGTTTTAGTTATAGCTTGCCCTTGTGCTCTAGGTCTTGCAACCCCACTCGCGGTAATGGTTGGAATTGGTCAGAGTGCCAAGGAAGGTTTAATTATCAAGGATGCAACGAGTATCGAACTTTTAAGCAAAGTAAAAACAATTGCTTTTGATAAAACGGGTACGATAACTGAAGGGGTACCTTCCATTTCATCAGTAATTACTAACCCTACTTTAAATGAAAACTTGGAAGATGCAATGTATATCATTTCATCACTTGAACAAGGTTCTAATCATCCGCTTGCATCATCTTTCGATAAAAAAGATGCCATATATAAAGTAGATAAATTTGAAGAAAAGCCTGGCTATGGAGTAACTGGCCTAATAAATGATAAGAGATATTATGCTGGTAGTTATAAATATCTAAAAAGCATTGGCATTTTAGATATGAATTTTTGTGATTTAACAAAAACAAGTATTATTTTAGCAGATGAAAAGAATGCATATTTACAAGTAACATTTGAAGATACTTTAAAAGAAGATGCTAAATACACAATTGAAGAATTAAACAAAAGAAAAATTGCGACAATCATGATTACGGGCGATAATGAAAAAAGTGCTGCTTTAGTTGCTGGTAAAGTTGGTATTACTAAAGTAATATCTTCTGTTTTACCAGATGAAAAAAGCAACATCATTGATGAGTTAAAGAAAAATACAGATGGTGTAGTCGCAATGGTAGGTGATGGAGTAAATGACACAATAGCACTTACGAAAGCCGATATCGGCATTGCTGTTGGTAAGGCTAGTGACGTTGCAATTGAATCGGCCGATATTGTTTTAGTTGGAACAAAACTCAGCAAATTATTAAATGCCATAGATTTAAGTGAAAGAGTACTTAATAACATAAAATTAAATTTATTTTGGGCTTTTTTCTACAACGTAATAGGAATACTTTTAGCGGGTGGTGTATTTATTCCACTATTTAATATTTCGTTAACACCGATGTTTGCATCATTAGCGATGAGTTTAAGTAGCATTAGTGTAGTTTTAAATGCTCTAAGTTTAAATATAAGAAGAAAGAAAGGAAATGAAGATAAAATGTTTGGATTAGGTGTAGAACATACCATTAAAGTTGAAGGCATGTCTTGCATGCATTGTGCAGGAAAAGTTGAAAAAGCTTTGCTTAGTGTACCTGGTGTAAAAAAAGCAAAAGTATCATTAAATGATAAATTGGTTCGTATCAGAGTTAAAGAAGGAACTGATTTAGAATTATGCAAAAAAGCAATCACTGATGCTGGATATACAGTAGTAGAGCAATAATTAGAAGGACTCAACACCATTTTAATGTTGAGTCTTTTTTATTTAATTTTAATATTAAAAATGATATAATTATTTAGTAATATAAAGTAAAAATAGAAAGAGCACAATATGAAATATGTTATAAAGTATCTTAAAGAATATCGGTTACGGATGGAATTTGGTCTAATAATTAAGATTATTGGAACAATGATGGATCTTGTTTTACCATATCTTCTTTCCTATATCATTGATAGTGTGATTCCCGCAAAAGATTTGAAAATGATAATATTGCTAGGATTAATAATGATAATTTGTAGTGTAATAGGTTTTCTTGGCAGCGTATATGCAAATCAATTAGCATCAGGTGTTGCGAAACTTGTAACTAGAGCGCTAAGACATGATCTATTTGTAAAAATAAAAGAATTATCATGTAGTGAATTAGATGAAATTACAATCCCAACTTTAGTTTCAAGAATGACTTCGGACACTTATAATGTTCATCATATGGTCGGCGTGATGCAACGCCTAGGTGTAAGAGCGCCTATTTTACTTATTGGTGGTATAGCTGTAACGTTAATTCTTGATGCAAAATTAACGCTAATTTTATTAGCCGTTTTGCCTATAATTGTTATCGTAACATATTTCATTTCCAAAACAGGGATAGGATTATTTAAAGATGTTCAAAATGCTGTTGATGGTTTAGTTAGAGTAATAAGAGAAAACGCTACAGGAGTACGCGTTATCAAGGCTTTAGGTAAAGAAGATGCTGAAAAAGAAAGATTTGAAAATGTTAATAAAACATTAATTAAAGCTGAAGAAAAATCAGAAAAAAGAATGGCAACGTTAAGTCCTATTATCAATTTTGTACTTAACGCTGGTTTAGTTTTTGTAATTGTTATTGGAGCAGTAAGAGTCAATAACGGCGTTTTGGCACCAGGGAAAATACTAGCATTTACAACATATTTTACAATTATTTTAAATGCAATGCTTTCAATTACGAGATTGTTTATAATATATTCTAAAGCCAACGCTTCAGCAATTAGAATAGCTGAAATTTTGGATAAGCCACGTGTTAATAAAAATAACGAAGAGACTTTAAAAAGAATTAAAACAAGTGATGACTATATAACATTTGAGGACGTAACTTTCTCTTATCATAAAAAATATAATAATGTTAGTAATATATCGTTCTCCATTAAAAAAAGAGAAACACTAGGAATAATTGGTGCGACTGGTAGTGGTAAAAGTACTATAATGCAACTTTTGATGCGTTTTTACGAAGCTGATTCAGGGAATATATATGTAGATGGTATTAATATAAAAAATATTTCAAAAGAGAATTATCATAAATTATTTGGTGTAGTATTTCAAAATGATATGATTTTTTCTGATACAATATATGAAAATATAGCGATGTATCGTGATATACCACTAGAACAAATAAAAAAAGCAGCTTATGCTGCTTCAATTGATGATTTCATCGAGACATTGCCTGACAAATATGATACGCTCTTAAATGCTAAAGGGACAAATTTATCAGGTGGTCAAAAACTACGAATACTTATTGCGAGATCACTATGCAACAACCCCAATATTTTGATTTTAGATGATGCTTCAAGTGCTTTAGATTATAAAACTGATGCGACTATCAGAAATAGAATAAAAGAAATGTATCAAGATACAACGATGATTGTGATTGCTCAAAGAGTAAGTTCGGTTATGAATGCTGATAAGATTGTATTACTTGAAGAAGGGGAAATCATCGGGTATGGAACTCATCAGGAGTTATTTCATAAATCTTTAGTTTATCAAGAAATCTATAAACTCCAAATGGGGGTAACTGATGATGCAAACTAATCCAGGATCAAAAAAAATGTCTAATCGTACTTTTAATAAACCAAAAAACAAAAAGTATACGATTAAAAGATTATTAACTTATATGCTTCAGTTTAAGGGATGGTTTTTATTAGCTTTGTTTTTAACCATAGCGTCAAATACTTTCACTTTAATTGGACCATATTTATCTGGAAAAGCTTTGAACTTAATAGATAGTGGGCCTGGTAATATCCCATTGAACGATGTTATGAAAATAGCTCTTATGATGTTTGTATTTTACGTAGCTTCATGTATCATTTCTTTTATACTATCATTCCTAATGATTAAAATAAGTAAGAAAATAATTCATCAATTGCGAGTTGATGCTTTTGGTAAATTGATAAAACTACCAATTGCCTATTTTGATAATAATGCAACAGGAGACATTATAAGTAAATTATCATATGATATCGATACAGTAAATGCATCGCTATCAAGTGATTTAATTCAAATATGTACAAGCATTATAGTTGTTATAGGTTCTTTCGCAATGATGGTTATTACTTCTCCCCTTCTAGTTATAATATTTGTAGTAACATTACCATTATCACTCTTTTTCACCAGATTTATGCTAAAAAGAACACATAAATTATTCAAAAAACGTTCTAGTACTTTAGGCGAGTTAAATGGGTATGTTGAAGAAATGATTACCGGTAGTAAAACTATTAAAGCATATGGTATTGAAAATAAAATAATTGCATCATTTGATAATATTAATGAAAAAGCATCAGATGCAGCGTATAAAGCAGAGTATTACGGAGTTTTTACAGGACCGGGAGTAAACTTCGTAAACAATCTTTCGCTTTCTCTTATTTGTATTTTTGGAAGTATTTTATATTTATATGTTCCAACATTTAAATTAGGTACAATATCTTCATTTATACTATATTCTAAAAAATTTGCAGGTCCAATAAATGAAATAGCTAATATATTTGTAGATATTCAATCATCACTGGCTGCTGCTGAACGTGTTTTCTCAATAATTGATGAAAAACCGGAGGCATTAGATAATGCAGAGGCAATAACAATAAATGACGTAGAAGGAAGAGTAACTTTTGATAATGTTTCTTTTAGTTACAATGGAACAAAGAAAATTATCAATAATTTGAGTTTCAGTGTTAAGCCTGGTTCTGTTACAGCAATAGTGGGAAAAACAGGAGCTGGCAAAACGACTATTGTCAATTTATTAATGAGATTTTATGATATCTCAAGTGGTGATATCAAAATAGATGATAACTCAATCTACAATATCAAAAGAAAAGATCTCAGAAAAAGTTTCGCAATGGTTCTTCAAGAAACTTGGTTATTTGAAGGAACTGTTTATGACAATATTTGTTATGGTGCTCCACACGCTTCTAAAGAAGAAGTAATAGCAGCAGCTAAAGCCGCCAACATTCACAATTTCATTATGCGGCTTCCTAAAGGGTATGATACGATAATATCAGAAGATGGAGAAAATATTTCTAAAGGTCAAAAACAACTATTAACTATTGCGAGAATGATGCTGATAGATGCAAAAATGTTAATTCTTGATGAAGCGACATCTAACGTTGATACAAGAACAGAGTTAAAAATCCAAACAGCAATGACTGCTCTGATGAAGCAAAAAACGTGTTTTGTAATAGCGCATCGCCTATCAACAATCGTTAATGCCGATGAAATATTAGTTGTAAATGATGGAGATATTGTAGAAAAGGGAACACATAAGGAATTAATGAATAAAAAAGGATATTATTACGAGTTATACACATCGCAATATCAGTAGTAATTATTTGACCAAAGATTGAAATTGTAGTATAATAATATAGTATTTTTAATAATAGGAGGCTAAAATGTTACTTTGTATTGATATAGGTAATACTAATATTGTAGCCGCGCTAGCAAAAAATAAAAAAATTGTTGTTACTCATAGATTTGAAACAAAGCGTACTTATAATGTTTTGGAACTTGGAGAAATTCTACGCAATGTAGCTTTTGGTGAAGTGTGTGAAGAAGTTGATGATATTATCATTTCTTCGGTTGTACCATCACTAGATGCGGTAATGGTTGAAGTATGTAAATTATACTTTAAAAAGGAACCAATTTTTGTAACTCCTAAAACTGAAACGAACCTAACTATCAAAATAGCTAATCCAAGTGAATTAGGTTCTGATTTATTAGTTGATGCTGTTTCAGCATATAATAAATATCGTGGTAATGTCATCATTGTTGATTTAGGTACAGCGACAAAATTTATAGCTGTAAACGAAAATAGGGAATTATTAGGAGGATCAATAGCGCCTGGTGTTATGACATCTCTCAAAGGTCTTTTCTCTTCTGCTGAAAAACTTTCTGAGGTTGATTTATCATCACCAAAAAGAGCTATTGGTAATTCAACCATTTCGTGTATTCAAAGTGGTTCAATATATGGTACTGCTTCGATGATTGAAGGTATGGTACTGCGAATGGAAGAAGAACTACCTAAAACAAAAGTTATAATAACAGGTGGAGTTGCTCCACTAATTATTCCCCATTTGCGGATTAGTTTTAATTATGATGAAAATTTATTAATAGAAGGCTTAATAATTATTTACTATAAATCATATAATTAATTGGTGATAAAATGGAAAATAAAAATGAGCCTTTGATCTTTATCGATACAGCTTCGTGTGTAAAAGGTGAAAATAAACAATTAACATACGATAGTAGATTTCCTGATTATAAAAAAACATCTATTGACACATTGTCTAAAATTGATAGTGTCGTAGCACTTCAAAATGAAAACAACCTAATTGTTTGTAGTTTTGAAATTTACCAAAAAATAGAAGGAATCCCAATGTATCGTGATGATCAATATTTGTACATTAAGCAAAATGGCGAAGAAGTGAAATATAAACTAAATGAAATTAAAAACCTCTCCATTTTGAAAATGTAGACGGAGAAATACCCAAGAGGCTGAAGGGGCTTGTTTCGAAAGCTAGTAGACCGGGTGACTGGTGCAGGGGTTCAAATCCCCTTTTCTCCGCCAAAAACAAATGAATACATGGACATAGGCAGTCGCTTATGAGCGACTGTTTTTTTATAATGCTTAAAATTTTTAAAAGGGTGCCAAATGGCACTCCCCAAACATATATACTGTATGATAAAATATAAATACAATGTAAAATTGGGCGAATTTCCGTATAAATACTTCAAAAAGTATATTCCTGATAGTCTTTACGTTTCTTCTACCATTCGTGTAGATAAGGCGGAGGAAAAGATGTTGGCTATAACATAACTCACAAATCGCTTACGCTCAACAATCTTTCAGTTGCCGATACAGCGGATCTCTTTGATGCGCTCAACACAATGCTGAAAATAGGAACAGCCGAAAACCTGGTTTTGCTTATTCGATGAAATCGATTGGAGCAACGACGTTCAACTTTGGCTTGGTTTCTAGTGTAGATTGGTTCATTGTGTATTAAACTATTTGAAGGATGCATAAATGAAATGCATCGCCTGAATTTTATGTGCTGATAAAAAAACTTACTCCTTAAAGGAAACATTACTACGATTACAACATAAATATTTCTAAAATAGAGACATAGAAAAATCGGGGATATTTTAAAATAAAGTAGTTATTTTAGTAGTCAAAATAAAAAAATGCTGTTATGTAATCAGAAAAACTATCAATTAAAGATGGGAGGCATAAATGGAAAGTTACATTTGGATTGCTGTATTTCTTGTTATTATTATTCCTTTAATAAATCAAAGGAGAAGAAGGGCAGCTATCATTAAACAAGTATTAAAAAATAAAAAATTAAAGAAGGAGAATAAAGCTATGATTGAATTAGCAAAACAATTTATTGGTAAAGAATGTATCATTTATACTATTATGGGCAATGATACTCCAATTAAAGGAACAATTAAAGAAGTTACGGATGGAGGAATAATTGTAGAAAGAAAAGATAGTATAGAAGTAGTTAACATGGAATATGTAACTAGAATACGTGAATGGCCTCGCAATAGTAAAGGAAAAAAGAAAACTATTTTTGAATAAAATAATAAAACCACTAAACGACTGAATGTTCGCTTAGTGGTTTTGATTTATATTACTTTAGGCAGTTAACAGTTAAATCCCATATCGTATGCTTCTTTTAAATAATCTTTATGAGAAAGTACGGCTTTTGTATCACCTAAACCAACTCCATAAATAACACCTTTTTCTGGACAACCTTCTAGGCAATCCCTAGTACATCATCTAATGGCTTCAAAGGTATTTTCCATTTTTGGTACATGCATAACATCCTAGGCAATAATTTAATTTAAGTTTTCTGAGTTCAATTACTTCAACGCTATTTTCTGCTTCTTTTGCACCTCTTGCAAATTCGTTTGCAAGTATTTCGAAATTACCATTTGGTCGTGGTGTTGAAGATATAATAATAACTTTTTTCATTTAATTCACCTCTTGTTTTACCAGTTTTTTTTATCTTTCGTGTGGTCGTGATTTGTTTTTCTTTCTTCAACCATTTTAACAAACCATTCAACCATTGCGGGATCTTGATGAGAGAAGAAAGAACTCTTATCAGTATTTAATGTTTTTATTTTATCTGTATCGCTAGGTGTCAATTCAAAATCAAAGACATTCATGTTTTCAATCATTCTCTCTTTGTGTACAGATTTTGGTATAACAATGATGTTTCGTTGTATCGCCCATCGCAACATAATTTGGGCAGGAGTTATATGATATTTATTTCCTATTTCTATTAAAGTAGGATTAGTAAATAATCCGCCTCCTCTTCATTAAAATAACTTTGAGCGGTGTCTATGTGCCGATATCCAGCTTCTAATGCATCTAGTACGCATTTTTCACAATCATCTTTGAAAATTTGGTAAACACCGAAACCGATAATTGGCATTTTAACACCATTTGATAAAGTTACATATTTCATTTTATTCTCCTTTCTTAATTAAACCTTTAAGTTCAGTTTCATTAAATTCTTTAATCATAAAAATGGGGTTATCATTTCCGTTTGTAATACACCATCTTACAATGATACCATAATAATAAGCCGTGATTATTTTAGCTATTTTAGAAGAATCGCTCTCACTTAATTTGGTCAGTAAAATAGATTTAAGATATTCTTCATCATAGTTAAGTTTTTTAATACCATATGTGCTTGTTTTAACAGTATCTGAAAACCACATTTAAGCTGCTTTTAATCCACCATCTACAATTTTATTTACTGAGTCAACTAAAAAATGAGAAATTCTTTGTTGAATGTTACCTTCATTTGAATTATTCCTAGCATCATCAAAGGTAAAATTAATAATATCTTGAATTAGGTCATCTTTAGTATGATAGTGAATGTAGAAGGATCCTTTTGATACTCCGGCTTTTTTGGTGATTTCACTGACACTAATTTTGTCCCTATTTTGTTTTGAATGTTTTATTCTAGAATCATTATTGTATTTCATATTAATATTATTTAATTTAAATGACCTAAAGTCGAGCAATTTATTTAAAAATGATTACCCTACGTTAAGTAGATTGAAATTATCTAAAGAATAAGGTATAATTAACATGAGGTAAAAAATGTGAGAAACATAATGTTAGTGATATTATTAAAGAAAGAAGAGAAAGTAAATATAATCAAAGAAGCGATGTTGTCAAATGGTAATGTTAAAATAACAACTGATGAAATAATCTTTTCTGCTAATTCACCAATGACAAAGGATGATTATATATTAAAAAAAGGTCATGGAAAGATTTTTTACTACGATATTAAGAATGGCTTATATGTAGAAAAAGTATAAAATTATTGTTAAAAAACACTTTAAACATTATATTAATAAAAAAAGTGAATATAATGATTTGAGGTGTTTTTATGTTATACAAAAATGTAATTGACCTAATTGGTAATACGCCACTAGTAAAATTACAAATTTCAGATGGTCAGACCGCTCTATATGCCAAATTAGAAAAATATAATTTAACAGGATCATCAAAAGATCGAATAGCTTTAAAAATGATAGAAGATGCTTTCAAAAAAGGTTTTATTAATGATGATACGACCATTATCGAACCTACGAGTGGTAATACAGGAATAGCTATAGCCGCGATATGTGCTGTGAAAAATTTAAAATGTATCATCGTTATGCCTGAAAATATGTCAAAAGAAAGAATAAATTATCTACGTGCTTATAAGGCAGAAATAGTATTAACAAATAAAAAGCAGGGAATGAGAGGGGCCTTAAACAAAGCAAAAGAGCTTTTAGAAGAAATCCCAAATTCTTATATGCTATCACAATTTGATAACCCCAATAATCCCTTAGCTCATTATAATACAACAGGCTTGGAGATATTAAAGGATTTGCCAATAGTTGAAGCTGTTATAGCAGGAATAGGAACAGGAGGGACGATAAGTGGGGTTGGTAGATATTTAAAAACACACAAACCAAATATCAAAATATTTGGTGTTGAACCTAAGACATCACCATTAATAACTGAAAACAGGTATGGAGTACATAAAATACAAGGAATTGGCCCTAATTTTTTACCACAAAATTTTCAAAAAGAGTATATTGATGAGGTAATTACTGTCACTGATTTTGAAGCTTATGAAGCATCAAAAATGTTGAGTGCGAAAGAAGGTCTTTTTGTAGGAATATCATCTGGCGCCGCTTTAGCAGCTGCTTTGAAAATAAAAGATAGATTTCAACATATTGTAATTATTATGCCAGATGGTGGTGAGAAATATCTTTCAGTTGAAGGGTTTGTCGAGAATGATCAATGTTAATAACATAAAACAATTTGTTGAAAAGTTGTGTGGCAACTTATATCCGGGGTGTTATAGCGATATAGTTTATGATACTTCTAAAATAAAGAATGATCTAGAAAAAATGTTTGAGAAATTAGATATACCATTATGCGAAGTAGAAAAATACATTGAAAAATTACCAAATATTAAAGAAAAACTTAACATGGATGTTGAGGCTTTTTATAACAGTGATCCGGCAGCTAAAAGCAAAGATGAAATAATTATGACGTACCCTGGTTTTTACGCAATAATGATTTATCGCTTGGCTCATGAGTTACAAAATGAAAAAATACCTTTAATACCCCGCTTGATGTCCGAAATTGCGCATTCAAAAACAGGTATCGATATACACCCCGGCGCTGTAATTGGCGATTATTTTTTTATTGACCATGGCACAGGAATAGTAATAGGTGAAACTGCCATTATAGGCAACAATGTAAGAATGTATCAGGGGGTAACAATAGGAGCATTATCGCTTGAAAATGCTAGAAAATTAGTCAATATTAAACGTCATCCGACTATTTGTGATAATGTTGTTATTTACGCAGGGGCGTCAATTCTCGGTGGCCAAACTATAATAGGTAACAACGTTATAATAGGTAGTAATGTTTTTATCACGAAATCAGTAAAAGATAATGTTTTAGTGAAATTAGATAATAAAAATTACAAAATAATCGAAATCACTAAAAAAACTTAATAATAATTTGTAATTTAATGTAGGTGATGATACTCCTACATTTTTTAATAATAAGTTAGTTTATAATTAAACAATAAAATAAAAAATGTGTTATAATATAAGTATGAAAGGATAGAGATATAATATGCACATAATGATAATTCTTGGAAATAGATTAAATGACGATGGTACCATGTCTACAATTATGGAAAAACGTCTAAAATTGGCGCTAGAATTAACGAAAAAAACAAAAGTTGATTACATTGTTGTATCGGGTGGAATAGCTAATGAAAAAACAACTTTGAGTGAAGCGGATGTAATGGCAGATTTTTTGATTAAAAATGACATCGAAGAACATAAAATTATTAAAGAAAACAAATCTCTTTCAACTTTTCAAAACGCCCTCTACAGTATTCCAATAGCACTTCATTATAATCCAGAAACTATTAGTGTAGTGACTTCTTTAGATCACTATATGTATTCATATAATATTGTTAAAATGTTTTCAGAATTAGTAAGTGATGAGAATATTAATTTACTATTCTATACTAATTCTAATCTTTAATTAGGTGTGAACAATGAAAAAAATAATATTTTTTATAATATTAGCGTTAATGCCATTAAGTATCGGCACCGAAAAAAAGATAGTAAATGTGGACGATGCTCAAAATAACATTGTAGCACTAATATCTTTAGTATCATACGACGGAGTAAGCGAATCAAAAAACTTTATCATGTCGTTAGGACACAGTTTTATAGTTTTTAAAAACGTATCGGAGAAAGATATTTTAATAAATAATTTATATATATTGAAACCAAAAGAAGAACTTACATTTTCTTGGTGGGCTATCAGTTCCCATTTTGGAATATGGTACAACCTAGAAGCCTATTACATTGCTGATTTTGATAAATATGATGAAAGAGTTTCTTTAACTAAAACTGTAAATGAAAATGATTTAGAGGTTATAAATGATTATCTAAAAAATCATGATAGTTATTCACCTTTAAATAACTGCTCTAAACACTCTCTTGAATTATTTAATTTAATTGGTGGTAATAAAATAGCAGTGCCACTTATAACTACACCGAAGTACGTTACAGAAAAAATAAAGAAAACACCAGGCTATGAAACAAATATAAAAATAAAGATAAGTGAAACTATCGGTTTTTTTGAACATGATAAGTATATTACTTATAGGATGGAAAAAAATGATTAAAAAAATATTAATACTCTTTTTAGCTGTAATGGTAATTATTACAATTGTTTTAGGCTATATTGTTGTTGGGTATTTTATAAGGGGCTTAAATCAGCCTATATTAATAGGAGATACAAGGGCGTATTTTGTTGGCTATCATATTTTAACCCTATCTTACTTTGTTCCCTTTTTAATATCACTAGTAATGGATGCATTTTTATTTTTTAAAATATTAAATACTAATAAAAAGAAAGGATGATAGA